>TARA_B100000401_G_scaffold62295_1_pt1 | contig 21283 bp, 16 predicted proteins | sample TARA_B100000401 | Tara Oceans TARA_B100000401 (sample SAMEA2620786) | marine metagenome | biome: marine biome (ENVO:00000447); feature: surface water layer (ENVO:00002042); material: "saline water (ENVO:00002010), including plankton (ENVO:xxxxxxxx)" | depth 5 m
TTCTCAGGGAAAACTGAGAAGGCATCTTCAAGATAGAAATGTGCAATATTATTCGAACCAAAATAGGGTACTGCAATAAAAATCAATCCTAAAACAAATACTTCAAGTGGGAAGAAATTGCCATTAAGTATCTCTCGTCGCCCCCAAGTCCTAACCCAGAATCTATTCCAAGGCATCGTTAATCTAGATATGAATGAATCATTATCCATGTAGATTACTCAAAGGGTGAAGCATATGAAGTTAACACCGATTGGAATTGAAAGATTATTCATCATCTGGTAGAATAAATGACATCACAATAGTCACAAATGATGAACCCAATAATGCACTGAGGAAAACTTCCAAATTTGCCAAACCTGCCTCATTAGTAGGAGAAAACAAATATTCAATTCCGGCTGAGAAATCCTTGGTAACTGTACCATAAATTATGACTGATAGAATGCCAGAAAATGCCCCTAGAAGAGAACCTTTGGATGACACCTTATCCCATAAAGTTAGCAAAACAGGACCTACAGTCGCTGCAGCATACAAATCGGCTCTCAAGAAAATCTCAAACACGCCACCGCTGTCTAATTCAAAACCGGCAATCGTGGGCCCGGTGGCTAGATAAATAGCCAATGGAATCATGGCAACCGTCAGATATCTAGCAATATTTAGATCGATTTTATCATCACATATATCCCTAGAAATTGAGGCTATAATTGCATTCTGTAAGGTATCTGCACTAGAGCAAACCAATGCTACAGACAATATGATAAATGCCACAACAAAAAATATTCCTATATCTTCAATCAAATAGAAGAATGAAACTGAAGGATCGGCTACAGCACCTTGTCCTGCGACTGATGCCCCTAAGAAACCCATAATGAATATCAAAGGAAATACAATCAATGATGCCAATAAAGCACCTTTTTTCAACGATTTTTCGTCTTCGCTGGCCCACGCCCTCTGCCAATTACCCTGAGAAAACATTTCTGCAGCAGTAATTGCTACAACTAGCGCAAATCCAGATTTGAATGTGGACATATCGCTGATACTACCATGATACCAATCCCATTCAATGTCTTCAGGGGTATATGATTTAGCATCAGAAATCAAAGTATTAATATCTCCAATAAATAGTATCACAAGTAAAGTAGAAATCAAGAACATAATACCCCATGCTTGAATTTTATCAGTCTCAAGTGATGCTGGGAGACCTCCATAGGCAGTATAGCCAGCTGTCACAACCCCTACTGCAATCATTGGAACTAACGGATCCATACCAACTAAAATTTCCATAACTTTACCAATCGCAGTAAATTCTGCAAAAAGAAATGTAAACATATACAAGATAGAAATTAAACCAACATAAATCTGCATAGGTCTTCCTGCTCTAGTTTTAGCATAATCTGCAAGAGTAACCCCTTCAGGTAGTTTCTTCCTAACCATAGGCCCTACATATGCAAGTAAAATGAAAGGAGTCGCTGCAGAAAGAGCATAACCAAATACATCCCAAAATCCACCATAATAACCAACTTCTGATGGAGCCAGTAAAATCCATATCCCCATTCCTGAAGCGAAAAGACTGAGGGTAATACTCATTGAATTTTGAGTACCTCTAGCAGACAAGTACTCATCATTGTTTATTTCTTTGTTAGCAACTGATTGATATCCAATATATCCAAAAAATCCTAGTGTAGCAATCATTATTCCGTAAGCAATATTGTTATCCATTTTTTCATTCCTCCGCTGGCATTATCCAGATCAGGTCTAAGGGTCGTCACTTTCGTAACCTCTCAGCAATAGCTCCCCAAATACAGGAATGGGATTAGGCTATTGAATATATCCACTTAGTTATCGGATTTCATGAATTCATAATCCCAATTTTGAGGTGGTTCATATGTCCTCTTTACTGAACGAGGACTAATCCATCTCAAAAGATTCAATGGCCCACCTGCCTTATCATTAGTACCACTGGCTCTGGCTCCACCAAATGGCTGTTGAGCGACTACAGCACCAGTTGGTTTGTCATTGATATAGAAATTTCCAGCCGTAAATCTAAGTGCATTGAAGGCTTTCTGTATATCGGATTCATTATCTGCAAATATTGAACCTGTCAAAGCGTATGGTGAAGATTCATCACATAGGCTGAGCACTTCATCGAATTTTTCATCATCATAAACATATACAGTTAATACTGGTCCAAATATTTCATCAATCATTGTTTCCGACCTAGGATCTGAGGTGACGATTATGGTTGGTTCAATAAACCAACCTACAGAATCATCATAATTTCCACCGACTACTATATCGCAAGAGCTATTTTCCTTGGCCCTATCAATATAACCTGTGATTTTATCAAATGATCTTTGATCAATAACTGCGGTCATAAAATTAGTAAAATCTCTAGCATCTCCCATCTTAATTTTCCTAATCTCATCACATAATTCATCACTAATAGATGACCAAACAGAATTTGGAATATATGCTCTGCTAGCGGCAGAACATTTCTGACCTTGGAACTCGAATGAACCTCTGAGCAATGCAACTAATAGGCCGCGTTCATTACAGTTAGGATGAGCAACTACGAAGTCCTTACCACCAGTTTCGCCGACTATTCTTGGATATGAACGGAGATTAGGTAAAGCATTGCCAATTTCTTGCCAAAGACCTTGGAACGTCGCGGTTGAACCTGTGAAATGTAAACCCGCAAAATCAGGATTTGACAGAGCAACCTCTGTAATTTCTGCACCAGAACCAGGTAGGAAATTAATCACACCTTTGGGTAATCCTGCTTCCATCATTAACTGCATAAGAATATAATTAGAAAGGTAGGAATTTCTACTTGGCTTCCAAACAGAGGTACATCCAACGATAGCAGGGGCACTTGGGAGATTAGCAGCAATGCTGGTGAAATTAAAAGGAGTTATTGATAGAACAAAGCCTTCTAAGGGACGGATTTCTGTAGAATTAAGGACGCCTGGAGGAGACACTAATGGTTGAAAGTCGTCATGAAAATTGCGTGCATAATAGCAATTGAAACGCCAAAAGTCAATTAATTCACAGGCTGAATCTATTTCAGCTTGGAAAACTGTTTTTGATTGGTTGAGCATAGTGGATGCATTTACTTTCATCCTCCACTCGCCTGCTAATAAATCTGCACACCTCTCAAAAATCTCGCATCGAGATTCCAAACCCATTTCAATCCAATTTTTTTGTGCATTAACTGCCGCTTTACAGGCATTTTCCATCTCATCTTTGCCTGCTAAGTGAACTCTTGCAATAATATGATTATGATTATGAGGAATAACTTGAGTTGCTATATTCCCAGTAAAAACTTCCTCACCATTAATTATGCAAGGAATTTCAATTACCTCTTTCATTTGCCTATCAAGTTCGGCTTGGATTTCAATTCTCTCTTCACTACCGGGCGAATAGGAAAGAATAGGTTCGTTAACAGGATGATTCATATTATGGCGCTGCTAGATAATGCATTTTATCATTACTAAAAGAAATGCTTGAACTTCAACCCCATTCGTTAGGATCGTCTTTCTTGGCCTTCTTCCACTCTCTGTAACAGGACTTACAAACTGAAACTCGTCTAGAACTTCCTAGAAGTCCATCTTCACCCCATACATCAGCAGCTCTGTCAAATGCTAATTTACGCCCACCTATTTTTTTGTCTGCCCAATTACCGCATCCGGCTACATCACAACGAATTTCACCAGTGTATTCTTCTTTCTCTTTCTTTGATGGACCTTTACCTGCTGAAGCTAATTTTTGCTTCTTTTTAGCCCTGGACTTGAAACCCATAACTGTCGCAAAAGACATCTGGATTAGAACGTTACCTCTTCAGAGGGAACATCAAACGGCCCGCCAACCTTCGCTATCGATGCTTTTCGATCAGGACCGACCCCCACACTAACTACAGGAATTCCTGACAATTCCTCGATTCTATCTACAATATGCCTTACTTTTTCAGGCATTGCATCGTAACCAATTCCCTCAGAACGGGAACGCTCTGCCATAGAAATCCACTCGTCATCAGATAATGCGGGAAAACCTTCATGCGTTTCATAAATCGGTTTACATCTTGCAACTTCGGCGGAAGTTGTAGGAAAATACTTGATTATCTTTCCATCAAAGTCATAACCAATACAAATCTTAATCTCATCTAGACCTCCCAAAACATCTAATTTTGTAACAACTAATCCGGTATAACCGTTGAATCTATGAGAATCCTTCAAAGCAACCATGTCCAACCATCCTGTCCTTCTAGGTCGGCCAGTAGTAGTACCAAATTCATGACCTACTTGAGCCATGTGCTGTCCTGGACCTTCGTCAAGTGATAATTCAGATGGGAACGGACCGTTTCCAACTCTTGTCGTGTATGCCTTAGTTATTCCAAAGCATTGCTCGACATGACCCGGGTGAATTCCTGCTCCATGAGTTGCATTTGCCCGACTAGTAACTGAAGATGTTACAAAGGGATAAGTTCCTTGGTCTATGTCCAACATAGCACCCTGAGCACCTTCAAGAAGTATTCTTTCACCATTTTGTAACGCAAAATCAATCATTAACCCGGTTGGCTTGATTGCATGTGAGTATCTATCTAAAATCCATTTCAAATCTGACAATAACGATTCAGATGTAATCCTCTCGGAAACATTTACTGAATCTAATTGCTTATTCATTCTAGAAACAGTTTCAGAAATTTTATCATTATCAGTAATGATTTCATTAATATCACAAAAGCGTATACCTACTCTTTCAATCCTGTCTCGATACGCAGGACCTATACCTCTACCGGTTGTACCAACCACTTTGTCAGCTGAATCGTATAATCTGTGGAAGGGTAGAATCACTGACGCTCTTTCACTAATGAATAAACGATCGCCTTCAGGTCTTTCTTGGGTTAAGGAATACCATCTGTTAAGTTCTTCTTCAAGGACCCAAGGGTCAATCACCATCCCATCTCCAAGAACTAAATTGCAATCCATAGAAGTCACCCCTGAAGGAATTTGATGTAATTTCAATGTCGTATCACCAAGTACTATTGTATGTCCTGCATTGTTCCCTCCCTGAAATCTTACAGCCCAAGTAGAGTTGGGGGCTAACTGATCAATCGCCTTACCTTTTCCTTCATCTCCCCACTGGGCTCCTAACACAATATTCGCTGGCACGAGACATCGGCTTAGCGGAAGGCGAATGAATAGTTCGGTCCAAGAATCTTGAAAACTATCGAGAAATAACTAACAATACTTAGCAAAGCGATTATGAAGGGTAGGCATTTCGGAAGCACTGTATGGCTCAACGTCACAAGATAGCAGAGGCACGTCTCCTCAACAAGTGGATATGCATGAAATGCTCTGCAACTCATCGAGGAACAAAACCTCGTTCCTGTAGAAAGTGTGGATACACAAATCTAAGGCCTAAGGCAGCAGAACGTAGAAGCTCTTGATATAATCAAAAGAACCAATTGGTTTTTATCGTAGTCTAATCTTCTCTACTAGTACTTATTTTCGTCTTGATTCGGCTAATAGTGTCTCTAAGGCTGTTTGAATTTGGAGACATAATGGTCCAAAATGGAGAGGTAAATTAGGATCATTGAAAATGTCATCTAGCATTGAGGCTGTCATACCTAATCTCAAATCCATTTCCTTATTTTTATTCAACAACCACTTATCTACAGATTCTTTTGCTGTAGTACGGATATTTCTCGGAACTTGAGAATCATCAAGTTGCCCTAATACGGATGCTATCTGTTGGATTCGGGATTCTATGTCAGACACACTACCACCAAGTCGCCGACAAAAGACATGTCCTTAAGCACATCCCTAGATTCATGTCTAGATTGAAGTTCCATCTTCCCATGTAGCCCAAGGCATATCTGTATTTGAGATGCCAAAACCAGGGCCTTTTGGGCCTAAAGCGATCATCCCTACAGAGTGCTCAGGTGCAATAAGTGATTCTAAACCCCATTTCATTGAATCTTCCAATGAAAACTTCATACTCTTTGTTTTTTCATATACCTTGTAACTCAATAGCGCCCTAGTAATTGCCTCACCTATGCCAGTTGCAGCTACAGCAAGACCTTCTTGTGCCCAAAAGCCAGAACCGGGTAAAGGTACATCTCCTACTCTTCCAGGGGGGCGATGACTACATCCACCAGTACTTGTGGCAACAACTATTGCTCCCTCTTTATCTCTGGCAATTACACCTACAGTGTCCCCAAATATTTCAGTCTGAGAGTCACCAATCTGTCCTTTTGGAGAAACACCCTGGACTTTTCTTTTCACATGACCCTTTTCATCAGCCCAAATTCTAGCACCTTGAGAGGTTAGACCATTAATTTCTTCATCTAGTAAATCTGCAGCGACTAGGATTGGATTTGGAGTATCTTCCATTGCAATCACAAATCCAACTTTACCATCACCTGTTTGTATAGATGCATCAGTTAACACAGATCCATCTGTGCGCATTACGCTTCCAGTTCCTGCATTAAAAACAGGGTCATCTTCCAGAATAACACAAGCTTGGACTGCTGCATCTAATGCAGAACCACCTGCAGAGAGGATTTCAGCGGCTTTTCGCACAGCAACTTCCAAATTTTCTTGACGATCTGGACCAGGTCCCGCCCCTCCGTGTGCAATTACAGCAGGAATAGTCATTTTCACATGCTCCTTTCATTAGATTGATTAGATTTAATTTTCATCTGTAAAATTAATGCCAAAACGAAAACAAGTCCAGCCACTCTAAAACAAGTATGGTAAGTCCATAAACCAATTCCTTCTACTGTCTGTGACCAAATATATGCTGCAAGCAAAGGTCCGATGATTCTAGCCAATGCGCTATATCCCTCTTGGGCACCCATTACTGCACCTAATTCGTAACCCGAATTATTAGTAGCAAAAGTAAGTAATGAAGACTGAGTAGGTGAAAATAGAGCATTACCAATTGCTAATGCCGCAGAGCTAAAGAAAACTAACCAGCTAATACTTGGAGGAACATAAGGAAGACTTGCTATTCCTAAACCACATAGTAAAGTTCCAAAAATCATTAGATTAATCATACTAAATCGATCAGTCAGTTTACCAATCAACCCACCCTGAATAATCACACCAATAATTCCTATGAATGCAAAAATCCATCCATTTTGCATTTCAGTAAATCCAAGACCTCCATTTTCAACTTCCATAGCAGTGAATAGTATGAAAGTACCATGCATCATACTAAAGCCAACCATGAACAAGAAGTTGGCAAAAATTAAACTAGAAATCTGGGAAAATCTTGTTACATTAATTAAATTATCAAAAATATTCCTAATTTCTCTCAAAGGAGATTCTAATGAATTGTTCTTAGATTTTTCAGGTAGGCTCTCAGGTAACCAAATTATTGCCAACAATAGAGATATCAGCGAGAGAATACTAGAAAATATACAAGGTAATAGATAAGGATATTTCGTCCAGAAATCTGTGTCGAAAATACCTCCAATACTTGTTGCTGGATCTGATAGGATACCTCCAATAAATGGTCCGATCATAAATCCAAGACCAAATGCTGCGCCAATCATTCCCATCCTTCGAGATATTTCATTTGGCTCACTTATATCGCCAATATATGCTCGTGCAACTGCAATATTTCCATTACCTGCACCTGCTAAAAAACGGGCCGCTAAGGCCATATATAGACTCTGTGAAAGTCCAAAAATAATAAAAAATATTGAATTAGAAACTAATCCGAATATTATCACTGGCCTTCTACCATAGCCGTCGCTAAGTGAGCCAAGAATAGGAGTGAAAATAAACTGAGCTAGAGAATAGCAAGAAATTACGACTCCTACCCATAAATCTCGCTTTCCAACATCCATTATTCCTTCTGCTGATGCTAAATCTTGGATAAAATAAGTAAGGAATGGAATGACAATCGTGAAGCCCAACATATCAATTAACACAACAAGAAATAAAATTCCCATCGAGGGACTCTTGGTCTGTTCAGTACTCACGGCGTTAGCGCGGAGGTTAGACACTTAATTTTGGGGGGGAGCTTCAAGCAGATGGTTGTGTATCTGCACTATTGGAAATTGTATCGATTACTAACGCTAACCTTTCAACTAACGAGACCTTATCTTCTGAACCTACAAGAGCGTGTTTGAGGACCTCATCTAGAGAATCTACAGGGATTACATTAACCATTGACTCAAATTTTTCATCAATTAGTACATCTTGTAAATTAGATCTTGGAATGATTATTGTTTCAATTCCGGACTTAGCTGCTGCCTCTATCTTAGCAGACACTCCACCAATTGGAAGAACCTCTCCTCTGATGGAAAGAGAACCTGTCATTGCGAGGTTCTGTTCTATAGGTACTCCTTCAAACGCACTAATTATTGCGGTAGCCATGGTGATAGATGCGCTATCACCATCCACATTGTGAGTTCCTGGAAATTGAACATGAACATCAAAATCCTTGATATCATTGCCCGTCAATTTCTTAACTACTGCACTGATATTCGTTACAGATTCTTTGGCTAAATCAGAAAGACCGCCTGTGGCAATAACCTGCCCAGACCTTCCATGTGCTGCAGTAACCATCGCTTCGACAGGAAGTACTACACCTGAATAATCAGAAAGACCAGAATCTGCACCCAATACAGCCAACCCGTTCACTCTACCAATTCTCTCACCTTTATTGACAATCATAGAATAGTCAGCCTGTCTTTCTAAGTATCTATCAGCAACCTGCTGCTCTAGCGGTTTGGCAATAGCTCTGGCTCTAATAACATGAGCGGCAGTAGTAATTTCAGCATTTTCTTCAACCGCTAAATCTCCCGCTATGCGTATCAGGCCACCCAGTTCACGTAGCCTTAGGGATAATCTTCCTCTACGTCCACTTCTACGCTGAGCTTCTTTCAAGATAAGTCCGATCGACTCGATATCGAAGTGAGGAATGGGTTTACCTGAAGTCTTCTTTCTTTCGTTGACTACCTCTTGAGAAACGAAACGAATTAAACGACGACGATTTCTTTCGGTATCTGGCATGTCTGTGTTAACATACACTTCATATCCATATCCTCTAATTCTGCTTCTGAGTGCAGGATGCATATTTTGTATACTATCTAGATTTCCTGCTGCAATTAATATGAAATCAGTAGGAACTGGTTCAGACTTTGTCAATGCACCAGATGAACGCTCAGATCTGCCAGAAATTGAAAGCGCTTTTTCTTGCATAGCTACCAACAATGCTTGCTGCTCTTCCATTCTCAACATTCTAATTTCGTCTATGTAAAGAACTCCTTTGTTTGCTCTATGAACCGCTCCTGGCTCAACTCTCTCATGAGCAGGAGTAGCTAAATCCGCACCTGATTGGAAAGGGTCATGTCTGACATCCCCAAGTAGAGCACCAGCGAGAGTTCCTGTTGCATCAATGAATGGAGGCTCTTCGTTACGTTCATGTTTTACTAGAAGTTTAGGGATATTACCCTCATCTCCTGCTGTGAGTCTTCCTCGGAGGAAAAAGTATCCAAATATCAGCAAAAATGAACCAAAAATTAAAGTTAAAATCTCACCACTAGAAAGTGTTGCTAGAACTAAAGCGGCACCTACAATCATAACTATGAACAACAATGTACGATTAGTTTTCTCTCTCTGTTGTTTAATCAAGGCTTTACGCTCCGAAATTATCCTTGAACCTCTACCTGCTGGTACAGTCCTTACTTTGGGTTCATTTTCATCATCTTGATTACGATAAACTAGAATATCTTCTAATTGCTCTTTAGGCAAAAACTCTGTCATGGAACGTGCCAACATCGATTTACCAGTACCAGGTTCTCCAACCATGATGACATGTCTTCTCTGTTCCGCAGCTTTGCGGACTACAATCGAAGCCGCTTCTTGTCCAATAACCTGATCAACAAGATTCTTAGGTATCGGCACATCTGCTGTTGAATTAATTTCTACCTTCTTAATCCATTCTTCCACTGGTTCTTTACACACTGGATCTTTATCTTCTGCAACGCCGAAAGCAGAACCATCTTCCCAACTTTCGAGAGGGCTTTCTTCGACTACTGATTCATCTAACTCGTCTGTCAAGTGACTCCCTCGGGATTAACCGTGTTAGTCTGACCTTCTTGAAGGTGCGTCATAGAAGCATTAGCAAAAAAAGCTCACTTTTGGCGACGGATGTATTCCTCACCGTAGTAATGCCACTGCTCCATAGACCATCCAGGAGGCAATCCACTTTCGGGTAATTTAGGGATCATTGGAGGCGGCGGAGGGAGTTTATTTGATGAAATATCAGAAGGTTTGTTATCCATCAATTCGATAGGTGCATGAGAAGAGTATTGAGATTCTAAAGCCTGTTTTTCTCTTCTCCTCAGTATAGTTACTGTTGATAGAGATATAATTAAAATTGATAATACTCCCAAGCCCAAAATTCCTACAATCTTCAAAGGAGTTAACTCAAACACTAGAGAACTTGAATCATCTTTTACTGGGTTTTCTTCATTTCCAGTGTCTACTTCGGGAAGTGTAGCATAAACCTTGTAGGTTTCTTCAGTAACTCTATCCATACCATCCTGATCAACTGCACGGACTGTAAATGTCATGTAATCTCCAATACCTAAGCCACCACCACTAATATGATTCACAATAAATGGACCTAAATTATGCGATATCCCAGAAGTATGACAAATCCCGGTTACGGAATTACAAATGCCCCAGAATACTGAAATCTCAGATAATTCTAAATCACCCACATTAGTAATTAGTACGGATGGATTAGTGAAATAATCTGTTGTATCAATAGAAATTGTGAAATCTCCATTGGAACCATATTTCCAAATCAAGGGTAAATCGTCTACCACATTTACATTAATTGTTGACGATGAGAAATTTCCATGCCTATCTTCAGCTGTGATATTTACAACTTGTTGGCCAGGTTCTTGCCATGTCATGTGTAAATCACCTGATATCGGATTCCACTGAGCCGCCCCAGGGACTCCATTCTCTACTACTACCCAAATTTCATCATCAGAATTATCAACATCTGAGATTCTTTCAAATAAATTCAACACATATGTATCGCCAGTTTGAATATTTATTTCTTCAATATCAGTTAGATTAATTCTTGGAGCATCATTTACATTATGGATATGGAATGTAACCACAGTATCGGAGAACTTAGTTCCATCACTAGCTCTAATTGTAATGTAAACTATGCCATAATCGTCCTCATTCAAGGAAATGACTGAAAGAGAATGACCATTCAAGTTCGCCTCAACTAGATTTTGATCTGAAATATCAATTATTGACAATGAAAGATCAGATACTGGAGCCGGATTTCCGGCATCATTAGTATCAGATAAGTAATTTGTTAATGTAATGCTCCCATAACCTCCTTCATCGAATGATTGAGTATTGATTGGGGCCCATCGTGGTGCACCATTTTCTATTACATTGAACAAGATGAGACCGGAGTTTACGTCATCTCCATCATCTACTGTAACTTGAATTCCTTGTGGTAATGCATTACCATGACTATCTCTGTAAACTTGAGTAAATTTAACTGAGAACTCCAAATTCATTGAATCCCATGATAAAAATGCATCACTGTTACTCGAAATTTCCAGAAGCTGTAAAGGAGTTTCTACATCGTTAATTAGACCTATTATTGATACTCTCTCTTCGATATCAACCCTCACTGTAGGCATCCCAGAGTATTGATTATCGCTGCTAGAATAAATTGTAGGTAAAGAATTTTGTAAAGCAAAAGCGTCCTCTGAAATCAGCCAATCGCTGTTTTGTCCTCCAGCATCAGTCCACATTACTCTGATGTCATAATCACCGATTTCTGATGTTAATTCAGTATTTATTGAAAATACATATCTAGCATTTCCGCCATTTCCAATTATTTCAGGGCCATCAATCCAAGTATCATCCCATGAATCCATATTAGATTCAGAATACTGAAGAGTAGGAGACATTGTTTCAATTGAATCAACTAAATCATTTGCAATTGCAGTAACTTCAAACTGAATAGTACTACCTCTATTTACGTTAGGAGAAGTTACTGGCGTAGGAGTAATTGGCGTAGGCGGTAAATCATGAAATCCAGCTATATCTTGAATATTATTACTTGGATTCCTATCGCCATCTAAATCTGAAAGTCTCGCTCTGAAAATTGATGCTCCAGATGGCGACATTTCTATTGAAGAAGTATCAAAGTTAGTGACAAATGTCTGAGTTGCTCCTGGTGCTATATTATTGTTAATTGAAGTACTAGAAATTAGTTGCTCGTCTGCACCATCGAGATGATATATACTGAATTCCCCACCATCTGAATATGATTCTACACCATTGTTAATGATGGTGGTTTCGAGTTCAATTATATCCCCCTGAACAAATCCAGGATTGCCTCGAATAATGGCGTCTGAAATACCAATATCAACGAGTGGGGCCATGTCCAAATCAACAGCGGCATAGAAATTATTGTAGGTAGTATGAGGACCATCCATCAGAGCAATAACTGGCCAAAAATTTTCGAATTGTGTGTTACCCCCTGACGCTCTTACTGTATTCAATGGTTCATCCCAAGATAATTCGACAGGAGTGTTTGGAGACAAAACAACTTGTTCAAATCCATCCTCATTACTGTTCAAAAGCCAAGACCTAAACACATTATGTGGCTTGTAACCATTATTGTAATTCTCAGCTCCGGATTGCTCGGTGACTGCAGCATAAACATAAACAGGAACCGATGGAATTGATCCAAGGTATGTTATTGATAAATCAGTAGTCACCATATCACCTGAAGACGAGAGGGATGTCCCTAATTCCATAGAAAAATCCGCAGAATTAATTGCCATACAGCCTCCTGCACTGAAGTCATTATCGTAGTAATTTGTCCCTCCAGCACCTACTTTGTAACAAGACCCTGCTTGTTCATCTGCAAAAGAAAAAGTTGGATATCCACTCGATGAACCCATTACATGATTTCTTCTGGAACCGTCACTTCCAATTGAATCAGAAGGCCATCCTGTCCCTGATCCTTGGAAAAAAGAAACATAAGTAAAATCATCAGGATTGGATGTTTTCAGATTATGTAATGAAGGAGAAGCACTACTCTGACAAGGACCACACCAGTGAGCACCTACATATTCTCCAAATACTGAATGTCCTGGACTGGGTGCGAATAGTGGTAATTCTTCTTTTTCAAGCTCTTTATACTCTGAAGACTCGTGTCCATCAAAATCAAATAGACCGGCTAATGTCATTAAAAACATCAATGATATCATTGAAACAGCCAAAATAGTACTTGATAGACTGCTCTTCAACATCACCTGAACGTCAATACTACTCGGTATAATACTAGTGGTTAGATGATTTGAATATAAGTGGAAAAATGGGCTAGAAACTCTACTTCACAATCAAATGACTTGATATCATTGAACCGCTTCGTTGGATTGATGACTGAGATTAACGACTTAGATTGGGTGGCTCTCAGAGAAGATGATGGAAGGGCTTACTTACTACAAAAAAAATCAGGCGAAGTAAAAGTAAAAGGTCTTGGAAGATTTGACTCTAAACAGCTATTAGAAGGACACTCAATAGGAGAAAGAATTCAAGTTGGACAAAAATCACTGACTATCGTTAATGCAAGTCTTCCTGAAGCACGACGAAACATGGTTAGAAGGGCACAAACTATCGGAATCAAAGATTCAGGTTTCTTGATTTCTTGGTTAGGTATCGGAGTTGGAAGTCGAGTTATAGAAGGAGGTCATGGATCCGCTGGTCTAGCGATGAATCTAGCCAATGTATTAGGAAACAGCGGAACTCTAATTTCTGTGGAAATACGTGAAGAACATGCAACAGTTGGTAAACAAAATATGGAAAGATTGAGAGAAATACTTCCCGAGTTTCCTAATTGGCATCTAATTATTGATGATATGTCAGATATAACTGAAAAAGTGGAGGTAATTTGTTCCAAAGTTGATGCAGCAATTATCGATATGGCAGAACCTTGGAATGTTCTTAAATCCGTCTCTTCTTGCTTGAGAGTTGGGGGAAGAGTTGCATGTTATTGCCCTACTTCATCCCAATTGGAGAAGTCTTGGAATACCTGTGAAGAAGAAAATTTGTCTATTGAATGGGCTGGAGAAATTATTGAAAGAAAATGGAGTAAAGCAAGCAAAGGAGGAGTTAGACCGGGCAATCAACCAATGGGGCACACAGCATTTTTGTTGATTGCAACAAAATTAGCATCTCAGGAAGAAGAATAGATTTGATTCATAACCAAGTATTCATCCGCCAAACCATGAGAGACAGTAGCCAGTGGACACCTACATCTTATCGAACACATACAATAGGGCAAATTGTAAGCGAAGGTGAATCTTTAGTAGGAAAAGAAGTTAGTATTGCAGGTTATGCAGAAACAATACGCGGAAGAGGTGCTATTTGTTTCCTAATGTTAAGAGATGGTACCGGCCATATTCAGGCATTCTTGAAGAAGGATAATATGGACCCTGAAGTTTTCGACTCGATTCAATCTTCTACTAGAGAGTCAACAATTCAAGTTAATGGCTTAGTTGCACAGAAGAGACCTCCGAAAGTGGCAGAAGGAGAACCTCTACCTCCGCCTGAATATGAAGTAAATGTGACGTCTGGGGAGATTTTAGCGGAAGCAGCTACCCCGTTACCTGTAGGAATTATCGACGATGTAAAGATTGGATTAGATGTTAGGCTCGATAATAGGCATTTAGATCTAAGGAGAGCTCATGTTAATGCGATGTTTCAATTAAGGAGTAAAGTTTTGCAGTACGGTCGAGAACACCTGATAAAGGAAGGTTTCATGGAAATGAATAGCCCTAAAATTATAGCCAGTGCATCAGAAGGTGGGACTAACCTATTCCCAATGATGTATTTTGACACACCTGCCTTCCTCAGTCAATCACCTCAACTTTACAAACAATTAGCTGTACTCGGTGGTTTAGAACGAGTTTTTGAAATTGGACCAGCATTTAGAGCAGAAAAACATGATACTTACAGGCATTTGAATGAATTTATTTCTTTTGATATCGAAGGCGCTTGGATGAATGATGAAGATGTAATGGGAGTTCAAGAAAGAATGATTCATCACATCTGGCTTTCTGTATCACAAAATGATCAAAATTTAATTGACACTATCAATGAATACAAGGTCAGTCAAGGTGAAGAAGAGATTACTGTTCAGGTTCCTGAATTACCATTTCCGAGAATTCCTTATTCTGAAGCAATAGAAATTGTACAGAAAGGAGGGGGAGAAATTTCATGGGGAGATGATATAGAAAGTCACCACTGTGATATTATCGCAGCTAAATATCCAGGATTCCACTTCCTACCTAGATGGCCTATGTCAATGAAACCTTTCTACATATATCACAACAAAGATGAGAAAAGTAATTCAGGAGGACAATTGAGTAGAGGATTCGATTTAAACTACGGTCGAGATGAAATGACTAGTGGTGGTCAAAGAGAGCACAGAGTAGATGTTCTAGAGCAGAATCTCCGAGATATGGATCTGAATCCAGAGGATTTCACATTTTACACGGACGGTTTCCGTTATGGGGCACCGCCACATGCAGGTTGGGGCTTGGGAGTTGCAAGACTACTGATGGTACTAACCGGAGCAGGAAATGTTCGTGAGGTAGTTCTATTCCCCAGAGACAGAAATAGAGTGACTCCATGAATAAGTAGAGATTAATATGCTTCCTCAATTAAAATTAATTTATGATATTATCAATGCATCAGATGATGGTTTTGGACTTCCAATAAAGGGTATAATTACCAAAATGAAAAGATTATTATTTTTGGCTGTAATGATTTCCATTCTTTTTGGGATTGGTATTGGTTATTTGATTTTTGAAATAATACTGGCATAAATTAGAAACAAGCGGACCGAAAAGAACGGGTATCAGAAACCTCTGCGGTTAATGAGAAATATGGCCAAGCCGGACTTCGCGTACCTACTTCTAAAGGAACATCCATATGGTCGAGAGATGCTAAAACAATTAATTTCAGAGAATTTTATACCTAAAATTATTATTTCGGAAGTTTCTGAAATTGCTGATGAAGAGAGAGAGAAATTTCTAAAAAGAATTGAAGGAAATGAGATAGCAGAAAGCATTGAATCACAAATTGATGAGTTATCATTAAGCGGAATCAATGTTGAACATGTTGAAGTATCAATTCATAATTCTGAACAAGTAATGCCACATATCAAGGAATTAGAATTAGATTTGATAGTATTCGGCGGTACTAGAATTATACGTGGAGAAATACTTGATTTCCCGAAGGATGGTGTGATTAATAGTCATCCAGGACTCTTACCTGAATGTAGGGGATCTGCATCTCCTGCCTGGAGCGTGTATCATGATATCCCAATCGGATCCTCCACTCATTTTTGTGATAATGGAATTGATACTGGACAATTACTATTACGTAGAGAAGTACCAGTGAAAAGAGGGATGAAATACGAAGATTTGTGCTATGAAACTCTCGTATTATCAGGAATTCTGATGAAGGAAGCATTGATTGCATATGATGAAGGTAGGTGGGATGAAATGCGACGCCCACAAGGAGAAAGTCCGTTTCCTACTTTCAGGAATGCTCCCGAAGAAATTTTACAAGTAGTATACCAGAAATTAGAGGATGAAACTTACGCTCATTATGTCGATTAGGTGAACGAAATGGAAAGAATATTAGATGATGAATTTCCTTATGCGGATGGAATATTAGATGGAAAAACAGCTCTTGTTTGTGGTGCCTCGAAAGGTATTGGGAGAGCTACAGCATTAATGCTAGCTAGATCAGGGGCGAAAGTAATAGCCTGTGCTAGATCTGAAGACGAGCTCGATAGTCTAATTGACGAAATGCATGGGAAGGGGCACTTGAAATTGAAACTGGACCTTGAGGACATTGAAACAGTCAAAAATATAATTAAAGAATTAATTGAAAAAGAAAAGATCCATATTTTGGTGAATAATGCTGGTGGTCCACCAGGGGGACCCTTATTGGCTAATACCATCAATGATTTTGATGCCCCCTTCAAGAGGCATCTACATGCTGCACATACAATCACACAAATTCTAGTACCTATCATGGAAAGTGAAGGTTACGGTAGAATTGTGAATATTATTTCCACTTCGGTAAGGGAGCCCATAGATAATATCGGACTTTCTAATACATTGAGGGGAGCTATGGGCTCATGGGCTAAATCACTGTCCAGAGAACTAGACCCCTGCATTACCATCAATAATATCCTCCCTGGATTTACTGATACTGACAGACTGGGTTCTTTGGCTAAATCAATCTCAGATAGAACTGGTAATTCTGTTAAATCTGTACAAGATAACTGGATGAATTCTGTACCAATTCAGAGATTGATTAGCCCATTGGAAACTGGAGCAGCTGTAACTTGGCTTTGTCTACCAAGCAGTGGGGCAGTCAGGGGTATTAGTTTAGCAGTAGATGGTGGAAGAATGCGATCAATTTGAGAGTGAAGAAATGTTATTTGATATATTTTTCTCAATTTCTCAAACACCTGATACATCAGGATATACACCAACAGAAAATGAAATGTTTTCCAATTTCTTCGATCAAGTTGAATTAGCAGATAAACTAGGTTTTGGAATAGGTTGGGTTGCTCAAGCACATTTGTCTACTGAAATACAAAAAACAAACAAAATACCTGTTGTTCCACACTATCCAGGTGAAGTGGGACTATGCACAGACTTCTTCCAAATAGCACAAAAAATGTTTTCCAGAACAAAACAAATGGAAGTGGGAAGTGCTGTTTTATCAATCCTGGCATCAGGCGGACCTATTGCAATTGCGGAACGGGTTGGAGCATTTCTTGCCATACATGGTTTGGAAGAAAATGAAAAACGTAGATTGCATATTGGATTCTCTGCTGGAAGATTTGAGTTCATGGCAAGACCATATGGAATAGTGCCTAGGGATAAACTAGAAGAAGTATCTTGGCCAGCTCTGAGAGGTCAAATTTTTGCTGAAGCATCTGAAATTTTCCTTAGACTTCTAAATGGTGAAGTGATTTCATCGGACATGATTAGCAGTACAATACTCACAAGAGATAATTTCCGATCCAATGAAGACTGGCTAAATGTCCAAATTACTGCCAAAGAATTGAATGAACTTGAGATGTTACCAGAGAAAATTGAGATTCCTAATAGATATAATTTTGAACAAATAAAAACCATTCCTCAAGATTGGAGAAGAGATTTACTAAATCTTGTTCTTGGAAGTCATGATCCAAATCTACAAATCGAAGTGAATAAATGGAGACCAGTACAAGTATTCAACCTTAGCATTACACCACCGCACATTATCGAAGAAACACATGAAAGGATGAGGCATAATTATCACCCAGATGGAGGAATCTGGAATAGAAGTATGATGCCAAGAACAATCATGGTTTTCGTTAATAATGAAGAGGGGTTATCTCCTGAGGAACAGAGTATTGCTGCTAGAAAAGAGGCAGAAGCAGCTTTGAATACTTACTGGAGTGCACTAGAAGGAACTATTGATCCTTCGAAAGTTGAAAGAGCAACTGATAATGCAGTAATTGGAAATGTTCAGGAAGTGGCTGAACAGATTATTGAAAGATTTAATGAAAATGATAAATTAATGTGCTGGTTTGATTTCTTTAATCATGATAATCTAAGAGTTCAAAGAAATATGAAAGCATTTATGGAAGAAGTAGTGCCAATAGTAAACGGAAAGGGAGAAAAATGACTAAAGAAAAAATCACTAGACCATCTTCAGTTGCACCAGGAAGACCTGGATCAACAATCTTCCCAACCAATCCCCTTGGAGACAAACATGAAGGAATCGCAACAGGGAGAGATGTTGAATGGGAACCATTAGTTGATTTTAGAAGAATGGATGTTTCGGAAAACACTATTCATGGGGCGATTGCATGGGCTCATGGAAATGAGATTATACATTCCTTTGGAGGAAATGTTCTGATATATGGAAGATCCATGATGAAGCCTTTGATGATGAAACCTTTTGCGAAGGTTCTTGAAAATAAATTAAACTGGGAGCAGAAAGCAGTCGCCTGTTCTTCTCACAATGGTGATACAGAACATGTAGCAGCCGCACAATCAATCCTTACAGAATCTGAGTGGGGGTTAATGCAATGTCCACTGGACGTACCTCTGATACAATTTGGAAGACAAGTACGAAGACCTAGAAGATGGTTTCATACCTGTTCAGGCGAACATGCGGCTTTATTGAAAGGGATGCGAGAAATGGGTATGAGTAGAGCAGGATATACCCTCCCTAGTTCACCTTGGTTTCCATTATTCCTAGATGTTCTGAAAGAATATATGAATAAACCTGATTGGGAGCCAAAAAGAGTTGCCAAAGATGGATGTGGATTACCTACAGTTTCCAACACTGTAGATGAGCTTGCTGTAATGTTTGCAGGGCTAGTTAAGAAGAAAGATGAAGATTGGATTTGGGAGGCTATGAATAAAAATCCAGACTTAATTGGTGGATTCAATCGTCTCGATTCAACTTGTCTTAAAGCCGGAAATGGGAAACTAATTGCAAAGGAAGGAGCTGACGGATTACTAGGGCTTTCTATAGAACATCCAGACTGGCCAAATGGTCTTGGGATTGTAATAAAAATTGCACATGGCTGGAATTCACAAGCAACATGGTATGTTGCGAGAGCGGTGTTAGGAGTACTGGGTATTGAACTGAGAAATCCTTATCCTTTGCATCGACAGAAAGCCTTTATTGTGCCTGGAATTGTACCAGAAAGATATATGCAAAAATTAGAGAAAGTGATTACTTGGGATGAATGGGATCCCGATCAAGATAAATTCAGTTTGGATTGGAACGAATACTCAGCAGGTATGACTAGAAATGATCCATTTTCTAATGAAGGATTGTAAACGGTGGCTGAATATGAAAATTCTAAACTATATTTCTGGAGATTTTTGTACACCAGATTCAGATGAATGGTTGGAAGACTATTCTCCAGCGACCGGTGAAGTAATTGCATTAATACCAAAATCTGGGAAAGACGATGTTGATAAAGCAGTTAATGCGGCATTAGAGGCATTACCATCATGGTCATCCCTTACCAATCAAGAGAGGGCTACTTGGCTCGAAAAAATAGCTGATGGATTAGAGTCGAAATATGAACAAATAGCTGAGTTAGAGAGTAAAGATACTGGTAAACCAATATCTTTGGCTAGAGAAGTTGATGCTTATCGTTCAGTTAAAAACTTCAGATTTTTTGCTGCAATGATTAAAGATTTAACCAATGAAGAATTCGAAATGGATGATGCTTCAAATAGAGTCGTATACAAACCAGTAGGAGTAGGTGCTCTAATTACTCCCTGGAATTTACCGCTTTATCTCTTGTCCTGGAAAGTTGCTCCTGCAATAGGAATGGGAAATACTGTAGTTTGCAAACCGAGTGAAATGACACCATTAACCGCGGATCTACTCATGAAAACTGTGGATGAAATCGGATTACCTAAAGGAGTGATTAATTTAGTTCATGGAGACGGAGTTGGGGCTGGATCTCCGTTAGTTTCGCATGAGGATGTTTCCTTAGTATCATTTACCGGAGGTACTGAGACTGGCTCAATAGTTGCAAAATCGGCCTCAAGTTCTTTCAAAAAATTAAGTTTGGAGTTAGGTGGGAAAAATGCAAGTATTGTTTTCGATGATTGTGATTTAGAAAAAACAGTTAATGGTGTTACTAGAGCAGGTTTTCTCAATCAAGGACAGGTTTGTCTATGTGGTAGTAGGATTCTAGTACAGGAGAAAATTTATGATGAATTTATTGAAAAATTTGTTCTTAAAGTGGAACAAATGAAAATTGGAGATCCTAGTGATGAAGAGACAGATTTGGGTGCCTTGATTTCTCCAGAACATCTATCAAAAATAGAAAAATACATTCAGATTGCGAAAGATGAAGGTGGGGAAATTCTCACAGGAGGTTATCCTCAATTATCTGAAAAGTATAATTCTGGAAATTGGATTTGTCCGACAGTAATCGCAAATTTAGATGTGAATTCACGTTGTTCGACTGAGGAAATCTTCGGACCTGTAGTAACCATACATAAATTCAAAGACGAGGGTGAAGCAATTGAAATCGCAAACAATACTAGGTACGGTTTAGCTGGAAGTATTTGGACAGAAGATCTGGAAAAAGGAAATAGGGTCGCAGAATCAATCGATACAGGTATGATATGGATTAATACTTGGTTACACAGAGATTTGAG
>TARA_B100000401_G_scaffold123228_1_pt1 | contig 20247 bp, 28 predicted proteins | sample TARA_B100000401 | Tara Oceans TARA_B100000401 (sample SAMEA2620786) | marine metagenome | biome: marine biome (ENVO:00000447); feature: surface water layer (ENVO:00002042); material: "saline water (ENVO:00002010), including plankton (ENVO:xxxxxxxx)" | depth 5 m
ATACATAGAAACATAGATTTCAGCTATCTGAGACGATTGCTAGCAAAACCGCAAAAGATCCTAGCATGATCACCCCGAAGATCATCAGCAATTGATGCGTGTACATCGTCAGCAATCGTAGATCAGACATTCAGGATCACTTGGATATATAGAGCAATACGAGTCCCAATAAGTCAGTTTCTTATCTGCGGGATTGTTTTTAAGCTCGTCGAGCGCCTCTTTATCTAGAGTTCCTTCACGTAGTGAATGTTCCAACGCAATCATTGCATCGTCCATTTCCGCATTCTGCCTCATCCATGTGAATAACGTATCCTCCCTAATTTCGTTCCAAATATGTTGTGGACGCCACCAAGGTAGAACTTGATAATTACTCTTAGATCCGTTGCATTCAGAGCAACATCTTACTAGGTTCCACCTCTTATTTGGCCCGCCATGTGAGCGTGGGATGACATGATCGAGGGTCCAGGATGTTGCTTTGCGTCCACAATACGCACATCGGTCACCGGGATAATCCGCGATGATTGCTTTCCTAAACCGCTTTACCGCATTTTTTGGCCTTGTTTCGTGAAGTTGAAAGAGCAATTCGTCTGACGATTGCGCTACTCGCATCACTTATTTAGTTGGCTTATTCCCAAGATAACTAAGGAAAGATCTTGATAAAGATCCAAGGCTCGCCTTCTTTGACGTGAAAGAAGTGTGTTTCGATTGAATCTAGTACTCGAAGGTTGTCATTCTTCAGCACACGACTGTAAACCAGGCCGTCTAAACAGGCCTTTAAATAATTATCAAGATCTCCTCGTTTGGTCTGACCGTTGAAGATGATTTCAATATGAGATACATGCTCTAGGCATTCGTACTCCCAGTCCCGACGAACGATCTCGCTGAAGTCGGACAGCCACTCCTTGTAGCTGGGATCGTTGTAGACCTGCCCCTTGCTACTAAATCGGGGTCGGCTTGCTGGTCGTGGTGGCATAGATACGTTGATGACGTAAGGATCGCTGACGTTGGTTAGCTCCTTGTTTAATTCGTCCATCCCAATGCCTCAGAAGTGATAGGAAATACGCTGCAAAAGATCTGTTGGATCTCCTTAGCAATCAGTCGGTGTTCAAGCTGGGTGTCGTCCTGGGTACGCACTTGCAAGTAATGGATCCACCCGCGAACTGAAGAATTTGCATACAAAACGCTGGGCGTACATACAGGGAGGATCCGCCTTGCTGTTTCCTTTGCGATCCCTGCCTCAAGCAGCGCCTCGTACTTCTCGTAAGCCAGGTCGATGACCTCCTGGGCCATAGCCTGTGCTTCGCCCTGCTCCAGGTCCGTCAGGTCATCAAATGAGTTCTGACGGTTCTTCGTGTCTTGTCTGCGAAACGTAGGAAGTGATGCCTTACTGGTCTTGGCATAGCGGCAACTAAATTGCTGAAATGCCAGCCCAGAATGACGAATCATCTGCGTGGCTACGTCAAGCTCCGTCTCAATCCGGACGCACATATTCGCCATCTGAAATGGTGACCAGTGCTTTTCCTTCATTAAGAAGTGCAGGAGCTTAGGCCCAGTACTCCAGTTGTCGGCGTTTGAAGGATTGGAGACTCTCGCCATTTTTACTATGAGGCGTTCCGCGTCCTGTGTTGCGTGTACCAAGGTGACGGGACGATCCAATGAAATCGAACCGCTTTCGGGGTTTTCTTTCAGTCCTGGAGGCAGAGTCATTTTCTAATTCTTCAAACGTGACGAAGGTGTTGGTGATGCCGTCTTCGAGTTGCCACATCAGTCGAGAGGGATCAAACGCATTTGCTGGACACGGGTATCGACGATCTTTGAGCTGTCAAAGCGCACTGCATACGTCGGATAGGAAGCACCGCTCTTGTTGCGTGTCCAAGTCAGGTCGACAATGGTGCCTTTGCGAGGCTCTCCAAAGAGCATCTGGGCGGATCCGCTCTGCCTGCGACGTACTCGCTGACCTATCTCGTATAGGTGACCTTGGCTCCGTGTACCGGGCAGGTTGTCTTGTTGGGTGCTAGACATTTAAAAGCTGACCGCGTGGATTGAAAACAGACCGAGGCAGCTACGAGTTTGTGGACGTCGACGGGGAGCGTCTCGTCCTAGCTGTCGGGTTTCTTGGGGAGGCCGGTGGCCTGACTGTGAAGGTCAAGCAGAGCCACCCCCAACAACCACTCCCTCGCAACCTTCAACCCCGACTTCCCCTGGATGACGGTGAACATTCCCAGATGGCTGCGTAATAGCTCCCTGGCTGATACATCCGTCTGTGTCGCTGTTTGTGTCCAGGTGACAAGTTGAGAGAGGGTTATCCGAGAGGGCTTCATTGGCCTTGGCTAAAGCGTTTATGACTTCTTCTTGAGTTGTTTGATAGAACCCTGCTATCTGATCTATTGACCATCTGTGCTGTTCCTCGATCAAATCCTCGTAGAAGAATTTGTGAATTGGTTTTCTCATTGTTAACTATGCCACACCTCTAGACATTGGTTGGTGATAGTTATCTGGCAGTGGATTCTTTTCGTGCCAATCTTCCAACTTCTCCAGGAAGTGGCAGTACAGCTGATTGATGTCGGTGCGGCCCAGCTCATGGATCTGGAAGGGCTTGTTCGGCAACGCGACGACAATCAGTCCTTTCTTAATGCAAAGACCTTGGCGGGCATACACAAAGTTTGCCGCCTTGATATACGCAGCGACTTGCAACTCGTAGCCATACAGTTTGGAACCTGTGACTGGCTTATTTGCTGTTTTGAAGTCGATACATGTAGGTTGATCCCCATCACCCGGCATGTACGCCAAACAGTCGAGAGCGCCTGCGTAATTGTCGCTGTTCCACACAGCCCCCTCAAGGAGAAGGGGCTGCTCAATCTGCTCCAGAAAGGGGCGGAGTGAGTTGTAGAACGGCTGGTAACTGAAATGAAACGGTGGATGCTCTCCCGTTGTTAGGAATTGCTCCGCACCGTCATGCGTCCATGTCCCGCGTTGTGAGGCCCGTTGAAGGATCTCATCGGCTGCTTTTTCACCCTTGTACTTCCTCCAACCTGCAAACTTCGAGTCATCACGCAATATCGTGGTGACGCTGGGTTTCAGGCCGAGAGGCGTTGCATAGACCCGGTGACCATCAATGGTGGTCCGGACTGCTTCGTACTTGGGGATGGCCTTGACGCGTGGCATAGATGCCGTGCAAAGGGATGGAGGGGGCGTAATACCCCCGACCGGATGGAGATGTCAGTCCTCAGACTTGCCGAACACTTTGTCTCCAGGCTCGCCCATGCAGTAGGCCTTTAGATCGCACTGGAAGCTGTCGAAGGCTTCAGTGATCTCGTCAGCAACTGGCTCTGGAGGCAGTGCCATCAGGGTGTGAACCGTGTCGTTCTTGGTTTTGCCTTTACGGCTCCACTCGAAGTCGTAACCGCGAGGGTCTCCATAACGCGGGTTCTCAACCGCTTTGGTGAACTGCTGAATCAGAGTCTGTTGAGTGAAGCTCCAGATTTGGAACTTCTCTTCCTTGTAGTTCCAGACGATCATCGCCATGAAGGTCTTCACTAGAGGGTCGCCATTCTTTCGAGTGGCAGCACCTTCAGGAATTTCTTCAAATGGGACTTCGTCGAAACCATTTTCTGCAAGGGCTTCTGCGTCCCAGCGAGCGCAACCACGACGGGATTGACCATCGTCGTCCTGGTAGTCGTACCAGATTTCCGAACCCCAGCGACATTGCGACATGACGCGGAATTCGACGCTCTCGCCGTCCTTAGGGACAGCAACGTAACCGCTTGTAGCGGCTGCACGATCAGCTGCTTCCTTCTTCTCTGACTCCAGACGAGTCCGGAGTGCTGTCGGAAGAAAGCTGTTCGTTTCTTGTGAGGTTTTTGTGGTTTGGTTGCGGCGTGTAGTTACAGGCATTTGCTGGCTGCTTGAGGAGCTGTTGTGTGATTTCTTGGTGGCGAAGCAGGCGTTCCAGCATCTCTGAAGGAGAGAGGTTAGATTGCTGAGCTAGGCCAGACAAGAACCCGAAGGAGTGGTCTGTTAGCCAGACGGTCCTCCGGCGCTTCGCCTCCCCGTACTGCCTTGCGGGCATCAGGTGGTTGCGAATGCATACAACCTACTGCGGTTATACCGACAATGCAACCCAATGAGGTTGATTTAGCCTTGAAGCTCTTTCAAAAGCTCAGCATTAGTGCGTGAGTAGCTCAGATGCTCCCCAAGGAGGCGGGTCATTTTGGCGATCATCTCCTCAATTTCATCCGGACTCCAGGATGCTTGACCCTTAATTAGCTCTGCAAATAACTTTTTCTGGTGGGGGTTACCTGGGAAGTGACCGCCCATTTCATCAGCGTCTTCGAGAGGGTCCATCTCCTGAACGGCCATCAGCTTTCTGACTAGACGTCCTGCCCTGCCGCTGATTGTGATTGCATCTTCAGCACTGACTACGGGTTTGCTCAGGTCCATCGGGACAGGACGCAATCCCAGGAATACCTCAGTCAAATAACCTGCTGTGACTGGGTTTCCAATCTCGTCTCGCATAATCGACGCGCCTTCAATCAAGTGGGCGAGCCTTCCAAAACGGATTATTGGCTCGTTTCTTTGGTACGCGTCTATTGCTCTACAGACGTACTCCAGCGCCACAAACGCCAGTGGTCCTGGGTTCTTAATTCGCTGAGCCCTGTAACCGGCAATGGTGCTGCTGTGAAGCAGTGCTTTGTCGCCCGTGCAGAGCTTGCACAGTGCAACCAATTGAGGATGAGAAAAATGGTTTACATCCATAAACCAAGCAAACCATCGACCAAAACCAATAATTCCACTCTCTTTGCAGCTCTCTAGCTCTTCTCCAGGAATGAATGGCCGTGATGGGATACCGGGGATCTCATTAATTCTTTTTAGTTCGGAAACGAGATCGGTCACCACGGTTACGCCGTCGCGTTTAGGTCAGCCCGAATAGTACGTGCTAACCGCACAAAATGCGACTTTTTCACGATGCGTTCAGCTTCTGCCTTTTAGAAACTCAACCTGGACAGGCTCGGTACCGTGACCTTGTAAGGACAAAGAGCACATGGACATGAGCCCCCAGATGGCAGCTGAAGAGTTGCTGCGTCGGAAGCATCTCCCACAAGAATGGAAATGGTGTCTTGTGCGCGGTAAGGACGCATTCGGACAAGGTACATCATCAGACCCTCTCGATACGGATACCACTCTCAAGAAGGTCAAGACCCGGCATCACCGCCAGACCGGCATTGGCTTGATTACCGGTGAGAAGAGCGGCGGGATTGTTGCTGTCGACATTGATGGTCTTGCTGATGGGCATCTTGGACCCTGCCGATCTGAATGGCTGCTGAGGGAAAAACTGGGTGACGCTTACCCGGATTCCAACGACACGATGAGCTGGAGGGGGCGGCCTGGTAGGCGTCAGCTGCTGTACCAGATTCCTGAAAGTGTTCGACCTCTGGTGGAGAGCTTCACCAAGAAAGAAATGTTCCCTGAGTTGGAGGGGAGCACCGAGGAGGTGAAAGTTAGATACAGCGGGTGCTACTCGGTGATCCCTGGTTCCATTCACCCAGGAACCAAGAAGCCTTACGAATGGCTGAACTACAACGAGGGCCGAGTCGCAATCGCTCCGGGTTGGCTGATCGACTTCATGCTCTCTCACGTCGAGAAGCCGAAGGAGCACAACAGCTTTATTCCCCAGTCCTTTTATGAGAGGCAGGACGCCAGCACCGATTTCACATATCGGCAGATGCGTCGTCACTTCTTTATGGAAGGCGGGCTTCTGGAGAAGCTTTTAGAGACCGAAGGGGCATTTGAAGCGATCTACAACGCTGAGGTCTGGGATTACCAGCCTCTTCAGGTTGAAAACTCTGAGAAACGAACCCTTGTTGGAGGCTGTCCTTTCCACGACAGCAGCAGCGGAACCAGCTTCACCATCTGGTCCGACAAGTTGAATTGGTACTGCCATAAAGAGGAAGTCGGTGGGGATGCGCTCCGACTTCTCCATGCCTTGCGTGAAGGAGACATCAATGCAGGTGATCCAAAACCTGTAGATCTTCAGAACTATCTCCAACAAATCGCTGAGGTCGTCGGCGTTCGTTATCCAGAGGATTTCAAAGAAGTCCAGAAAACGCAGGAGGTCAAGAAGTACGACCCGATCGAGGGGCCTTCTCTTCTGCAGGTTGCGCGGGAGATCTTTGAGAAGTTCCCGAACCCGGCAGAGCAAGACCTCGAACTGCTGCAGCTGGCAAATGATTACGGCGTAAGAAAGGACGCAGACCAGATCCGGTTGCTGCTCCAGGACGACGAGGACTTCAAGCGCTCTGGTGACACACTCGACTTCCAGGCACGTCAGGCGCTGATCACCGGAACTGACTGGTTGATTCCTGATGTGCTGAAGCGTCCGTCCACCGTCCTGCTTCATGGTGATGGTGGCTGTGGAAAATCACTGGCCTGTCAGGTGCTGGCGAAGCACATCGGTCAGGGCCTGCCCTTCAAGGTCAGGGGCGCAGAGATGCCAGTTAAGTCAGGCCCCGTTCTCTGGTGCAACGCTGACCAGTCGCTCGAAACACTCGAAGAGCAGCTCGAAGCACAAGGAATCCATAACGCTCCCTGGTTCCATGTCTTTCATGACTTCCGCTTGCGTCACGTTCATCGGCTTGCTTCCAAGATCAAAAAGCTGCAGCCAGCGCTGGTCATCATCGATTCCTTGGCAGCGAGTCAGCCCACCGTCGATGGGAACAAGCAGATCGTGTCGGCTCCTCTTTATTGGTTGGAGGCCAACAACGGTACGGCGTTCCCGAAATGCACCTTTGTGGTGATCCATCACAACAACAAGCAGGGCGGCTTCAGGGGTCACTCTTCAATCCGCGATGCGGTCTCGGAAACGTGGTCGATCTCAAAACCCACTGATGCAGAGATGGAGGCCAACGAGTGGGGTGAGGACACCTTCCGTCGTCGCAAGATCACCATTGGGAAGAGCCGTAGCAATAGGGAGGGTGACTCACTGATCACTTACCTCCACGAAGACTTCACGATGGATCTGGAGGACTTCACGCCAACTCAACGGGCTCGTCCTGGCGGAAGCGTGTCCGTGTACGACCGCGTTCACGCCATCATCCGCGAATGCACTGAGGTTGGTAAAGCACTCCGCAGAGATGAACTGACCATCAGGGTCAATGCAGACGGTGGTCGCAAGGCCTCTGACTCAGCCATCCGTAAATCGTTGCAGAGGCTGGAAACGAGAGAGCTGATTGCCTCTGTCGTTGCGGAGGATCAGAACCGCTCTGATGCCTCCCCTGCGAAGGCGTACATCGCCAAAACTGCTGACGGTGTTGTGTTGTTTGAATCGCTTCTTTCTCTCTCGCGGGGAGAGTGTCTTGATGATTTTTGTCCCACTGGAGAAGAACCCAGTGAGGGAGAGGCGTTTCCAGTGGGACAACCCAGTGGGACAACCAGTGGGACAACCAGTGGGACAGCCCCAAAAACACCACAAAATGAGCAAAATGACTTAACCCCTGATGAACACAACCGGACAAGGTCAGATAGGTACACCAATCCCCAGTGGGACAACTTGAACCCTGTCCCACTGGAAAACTCAGTCACAGACAGCAATCTTCCCAGTGGGACAAGTACGGAGGACAGTAGGGCAAACGGCCTTGAAGGGTTGGAGGTACGGCAACCACCCAGTTGGGATGAAATTTTAGGGTGTAACATTTAGCAACTAACCCGGTGCTAAGGCGTACCGCAGCTTTTGGAGGTGCTCATGACTAAGCGAACCGTCGTTCCCATGTCCGACGACTGTCATGCAGCTTTGAAGCAGTACGCAGCCTTCTACGGCATGTCCATGTCGGAGGTGCTTTACAACTGCACCCGGATGCAGTTCCACACTCAGGCCCTGAACTGCCAGTTTGTCGACGACATGCTCGACAAGCTGGACATTCCGCTTGATAAGCGTGCTGGCAAGGAGTGCTTCACCGCTTTGTGCTTCGGTTGCAAGCACCTGACAGCCTGTAAAACTGGCGTCTACAAAGGCGTTGTCGAGATGAACGACAAGCTCATGAAGAGAAATCCGCTCAAGCCAAGTGGCAAGCAGATCGTTGCTGACATGCAGATCCGTCATGGTCAGCGCCCTCAGTTCTTTAAAGAGGAATGGCAAAAACCTGACGATGCAGCCTCTGATCAGGACGTCCTGGCGGATGCCTTCACGATCTAGAGAGGGTGGCAGCACGCCACCTTTATTTTTGCAAACGAGTGTTACATAACTTATTTAAGTTTGAACCTTTAAGCAAAAACACTTCCAAACAAACTTAATCGACGAAAGCTTAAGGAATCCGGGAGTAAGCCGAATTGCTCATAACTTGCAGGCCTGCCTGGCCGAGAATCATTATCAACCCTATGGGGTTGACTCTTGATCCCGTCCGGATACCATTCACCTGTTGAAGACCACAGATGAGGACCGAAGTCGATCAAGAGCGTTTCTTCGCAGAAACCTCGGAGCAGGACTCCTGCGTAATTGGAATTTCCGCCGGACTAGACGACCTCTCCTCTATTCACGTCGTGAACCACCTGAGCGAGGCGGCGGTCTCGATCCCCATCAACGACCGGACCATCAATGAGCTTGAATCCTTCATTCACTTATATCGAACGTGGGAGCGAGGTACCCAGCGCGGTGATCGAGCTTCACAAGCTCAAGATATGTGGTCTGGACATTGAGACTTCGGGTCTTGATCCACAACACGACCAGATTTTGCTCATCCAACTCGGGACAGCTGATCACGTCTTCGTCTTCGACTTCAAAGCAATTGGTGATTCCGCGCAGCATTTAGGACGAATCATCAGCAGCACTTACATCTTGAAGCTGGGTCAGAACCTCAGTTTTGAGTGGAGCTTTTTAGAGGCGAACGGACTACCGCTGAGAGGCACCCTGCTCGACACGATGATCGCAGGGAAGCTTCTAAACCTCGGGTTGAAAGTCAGAAATGGTCTTGGTGATCTTGTCGCCCGCCACCTCGGTCAAGAGATGGAGGAGAAGAAGGAACTACAGCTCTCGTTTGTAGGGCACGAAGGTCCGTTCTCAGAAGAGCAGCTGCTCTACGCGGCGCGAGACGTCTCTGTTTGCTTTCCGCTGTGGGATGTGCTCCGTAAAAAGCTACAGAAACAAGAGCTGCTTTACATCTTCAAGCTGGAGTGTCGTGCATTACCGGCCTTCGCTTCGATGAAGCACAACGGGTTCCTGCTCGACATTCCCTATTACAGGGAGCTTTTGGCAGAGAAGTCCGCTGAACGGGATGCTGCGAAAGCGGCTCTCCTAGAGACCTTCAAGAAATCTGGGGTTCTGAGCCAGTACACGAACCCCGAAACCAATGAGATCCTCATACACCCCAGTTTCTACGGGAAGGGCGAGAACAAAGTCAAAGGCTTCAACGTCAACAGTGTCCAACAACTCAGGCCAGTACTGCAGAATCTGGGTGTAGCCGTTGAAAAAAGCCTAAATAAAACAGCACTTGCCTGGCTGGCTCCTGATCACCAAATCGTCCGTGACTACTTGCACTTCAAGTCATTGGACACCGCGTGTGCCCAGGTCGAGAACTTGATCACACATGCACAAGAGCACTCTGATAAACGGATACGGGCCAACTACCGCCAGCTTGGTACCGACACCGGGAGAGTTAGTTGCGCTAAACCAAATTTGCAGAACGTCAAACGTGACAAGGAGTACAGGCGTGGCTTCATCGCACGACCGGGTTATGTACTTGTGATCGCTGACTACTCTCAGCTTGAGCTGCGGATTGCTGCTGAATGCAGTGGTGAAGAGCGGATGAGGCAGGCGTACCGAGACAACATTGACTTCCACACCCGGACCGCCGCTTTGATGAACGGCATTGAGGAAGATGAAGTCACGACCGAACAACGCAGAAGCGCGAAGACTTACAACTTCGGGGCGTTATTTGGAAGTGGTGCAAAATCTATGAGAACGCAAGCCGCTAGTGCTGGTCTGTACCTGACACCCGACGAAGCCCAGGAAAAGCTTGATCAATGGAAAGGTGCTTTTCCTCAACTGATCGGTTGGCAACGCGATCAAGGAAATAGCTCTGGTCCCGTCTACACCTTGATGGGCCGACGACGCCTACTAACTCCTTTCTCTGACAAGTACACCACTCGCTTGAACACACAGGTTCAGGGCACTGGTGGCGACTGCATGAAAGCGGCGCTGGCTTTGTTGTGGGAGAAATACCTTTCTGTCAACCCCGAATGGCGACTTGTTGCAAATGTTCACGATGAGGCCGTCCTCGAAGTCCCTGAGGAGGAAAAGGACGAAGCCCAGGTTGTTCTCAAAGAGTGCATGGAGTCTGCGGCGTATGAGGTGATGCTCGTCGAAGTTCCGATCGTGGCTGAGGCTGGCTGCGGAACTGATTGGTCTGCTAAATGACGGTATCTTTGACTGGACTGGGTTATAACAGTGTCCAGGGAAGATTACGAACAGCAGCTGAAAGTGATTGTGGATCAGCTTCCTATGGGGTTGCTCCACCGTCTGGTTAAGGACGCTCAGTACTTCCTGGACTGGTATCACTCCAAAAAAGAATCGCGCAGGAAATGGCGCGGCAAAAAACCCTTCACACGTTTTGACTGATGATTGACATTCGGATTGAAGAGTTGGCGATCAAAGGAATGATCGAGCCTTATTATCCACAGTGTATTCAACCATGTAGTTACGACGTACATTTGGGTTCGACGCTGAAGGTTGAAACCGAGGTTGGGTGGAACGAACTTGACATATCTGAATACTCAGAAGACAAACCTCTAATGATGCCGCCTGGCTGTTTTCTTCTCGCCGAGACTATTGAATATCTAAGAATTCCTCAAAATGTAGAGGCCCATTTGCACCTCGTTAGTTCTCGCGCACGCGAGGGACTGAATCACCTGCTGGCTGGCCTGGTTGATTGCGGGTATGAGGGGCGACTTACCCTGGAGTTAAAAAATTCACTGCAATTTGGACATATTCCTATCTATCCAGGTCTGCGAATTGCCCAGCTAACTTTCTTCGAATACGCACAAGATGCCGCTATGCCATATAGAGGACGTTACTTTAGGGACAGTAAGGTAAGTATGGCAAAGAGTGGGCAGGATGTACTCGAATTACAGAGGTCATAAAATCTATGAGGTTGCTTACCCTGTCGGGGAGAACGCCGCTTATTTTGCTTTTATAAACGGCGATCGTCACTACTTCAAGTCTCGCCTTGCTGCTCAGAGTTATTTGGATCGGGTTCTTGGTGATCAGCAGCCTTGAGTTGAATTGAACCGTCAGGGTTCATATCCCAAGCAAGAACCGTTCCTTCTTCCCATTCCATCACTTTCATCAGATCTGCTGGAAAGCTTATTCCGCCCTCTTCATCGAGCGGAATTACCCAAGTTTTTTGAGTCATGGTTTATGGAATCGAGAAGTTTGAAGGATCTTCGAGAAGATTTAATTAAGTTGATCGAGCTTTCGCGCCGTCCCTATTTAAGCGATGGTGCGCGGGCTGTCATTGCGTTGCAAATGACAGTTACTCAAGACATTTTAGATAGGTTGTCTCCTCGGTAATTAACGGCTAGCTTTTCGTCTTTCCATCTTTGGATAAGAATTTCGGCCTGCCAGCAGCAGCTGCTGTAAGTCACGACACCGTCTGGAAATTCGGCTTTGTAAAAAGCATGACCGGCATGGTCGAAAAGCGTTTCGATCATCTTGTTTTTGCATTTATCTTAATACGGTTGGAGTGGCAACCTAACCGATCTTGGTTATCTTGAGTGAGCTGCGAAGAGACCGTTGATCGCCCTACGACCATTGAAAAGATCTGAATTTGCTGAATCTGCACCGGCTGCGAACCCGGTGTTTTACCGGACATACAGCCGTAAAAAAGAAGATGGAACCCGCGAAAGCTTCATTGAAGTCTGTGATCGAGTCATAAAAGGACTGAGCAAACTAGGCCGATTCGACACTGAGGAAGAGCGGCTTGTAGAGCATTTACTGCTGCAAAAGAAGATGCTTCCTTCAGGACGCTGGCTATGGGTTGGCGGAACTGAGTGGATTGAAGAACCTAAGAATTTTTCCGGTGCTTACAACTGCACATCCACTGAGCTAGTGGATTGGGAAGCCTTTGGTTTGATGATGGACCTGGCAATGATGGGCTCTGGCACAGGCGCGATCATCGAGGAACGAATGATCAAGCGCTTGCCTGAGATCCGCAACAGGCTGAAGGTCGATGAAGTGGTCGGAGTCGGTGGTGTTTCTGACGAGAACCGTCACGAAAACACTTATGTGGATTACTTAGGCAACAATCTGAAAATTACGGTCGGAGACTCACGGCGTGGCTGGGTCGATGCGTACACCGCCATTCTCGAAGCCAGTTCAGAAATGGTGTTTGACTGTCAGCGTCCTGTCCACATCAGGGTAGATCTTTCTCACGTTCGTCCTACTGGTCAGAAACTGAAAGGCTTTGGTGGAACTTCGAATCCCATCAAGCTTGAGAACCTTTTCTATCGAATCGCTGACATCATCAATGGAGCATTTGGGCGTCAGCTGACGTCTGTTGAGTGCTGCCTGCTTTTGGATGAAGCGGCCACGGTGGTTGTCGCTGGCAACATCCGTCGCAGTGCGGGCATGCGTCAGTTCAACAGCAATGACATCGCTGCGGCATCTGCCAAGGACAACCTTTGGCAACAAGACGCTAATGGCACCTGGCGTATAGACCCACAGCGAGACGCGTTGCGGATGGCGAATCACACCCGCGTTTATCACTCCAAACCATCTCGGGATGAGGTGTTGGCTGCTGTGACCAAGCAGTTTTACAGCGGTGAAGGCGCAATTCAATTTGCTCCTGAAGCCATCGCCCGATCCAACGTCGACCTCCTCGACACCGATGAAAAGCGCAAGCAATTCATCAACCTCTATTGCGAGGAAGGACGCGAGGTCGCTGCGGCTTATTTGACCGTGTTGGACCCCGGCACTCGTCCCATGGACGACAAAGAGCTTCGTCACCGCATGAACCGCTATGGACTAAATCCTTGCGGGGAGATCTTGGGCACCGACTTCCACTGCAATCTGAGCGAGATTCACCTCAATCAGCTGGATCCCAACAACTGGCAAGAGCAGGAGGATGCCTTCCGTGCAGGCGCACTTACTGCCGGCGCTCTCCTGCATCATGAATTCAATGTTCCCCGTTATCGGGAGAGCCGGGATCTAGATCCGATTGTGGGCGTCAGCTTCACCGGTCTGTTCGACTTTTTTGTCCACGCTTTTGGTGCTGAATGGTTGCGTTGGTTTGTGGATGGCCGTCCTGACACAGCTGCAGGTAAGGCGTTCAAGAAGACAGAAGCCTCCTATTTGATGCGTTGGCGGAAGGTTGTTGAAACCACGCTTAAGGAATACTGCGAGAAGCACAAGCTCCGTGTTCCCAACCGCAGCACCACTGTCCAGCCTGCTGGAACCAAGAGTCTTCTGACTGGCGCAAGCAGTGGGTGGCACCCTCCCAAGTCGCAACGCTTCATTCGTCGGGTGACTTTCCGGAAGAACGATCCTGTTGCGCTGGCTTGTATTGACTACGGGTATTCAGTTGTTCCCTCGCAGTCCGATAAGGATGAGGAAGGGAAGCTGCTCGACAACCCCTTTGATCCACGTTGCACCGAATGGTTGGTCGAGATTCCTTATTCGACCAGCTGGGCTGACATCCCTGGTTGTGACGATGTGGACATCTCAGCGATTACTGCTGCAGCGCAGTTCGACTTCTACATGCAAGTGCAGAAGTTCTATACGACACACAACACGTCAGCCACGATCGAGTACCGCGAAAACGAAATCGAACCACTTTCTGACCTGATCTTTAAGTCGATCGAGTCTGATGGTGGTTACATCTCAGCAGCGCTGCTTGCTCGTTTCGATGCTGGTGCCACCTTCCCCCGGCTCCCGTTCGAGCCGATCTCGAAGGAGGAGTACCTGGAGCTGCAGGCTGAAATGGGTGTTCGTCGGCGCAATGGTGACTTCCTCGCATCGCTAACCAACCACGACGATGGGGAGCTGATCGAAGCTGGTCCTGCTCCATGTGATTCGGACAAGTGTTTGATTGAAGGCGCAGACGGTATCGCTAAACCGTTCTCAGAGGAATCTATGTTCGCTCCGATTACTTAATGGAGCTTAAAGAAGCTCTTGTGGTGATCTTCAAAGGGCAATCCAATGTCGCTGTTATGGCGGCCAAGTTGGATATGCCCATTGAATCACTTCAAGAAAAATTTCGCGAATATGTAAGCAGAACGCCAATTGATCCTGATGTCTGGAAGGGAGATGTCGAGATCTCTTGGCCTTTCATTACTTAATCATGGATCAAACAACTTACGAGAATTGGCTTCGAGTGAAGCAGCATATGGAGGAGTCCGGTAATACGGCCAACTTCTTCTATATGAGGGCTTGCGAAGTCGTCAAAACCAGACAAGACCCAGGCCCTATGCCGCCAACTTCTGCCTAAGACGACGCTTTAAATCTTCTTTCTTCGTCCATCTCAAATAAGTGGCCTTATGGATTTTCTCCGCATGGCCCATCATCTCTGCAGCCACAGCGACATCAATGTGGCTGTAGTCAGGATGCGTATGCACACGCGCAGCCCAGGCATGTCGCAAGTCGTATGTCTTGGGCTCTTCTCTCCAGGTTGCTAGGTGTCGATGGCGGGCCATGTATTTCGTCACTCGCTTACCAAGCACGACATGGCTGGCCGCAGCGTCAAATCCTGGCAGTACAAAGTCGCGAAGGTTCCAACGGTCGATCCAATCTGGATGTGCAGGAGCAACGACATGAAATCCGGTCTTGGAGTTATCCGAGATCTCGATTAACCCATCGGCGTCGGGGAGGCTGTGAAGGCGGAACGGTTCGTGGTTCCGAAGACCCCAAGTCGCGATGTAACCAAAGACGACCTGCCAACCTCTGTTTTTCAAAGAGTCAATGAACTGCTCGACCTCCTCGTCCGATGGGAGCGTTCTTGGTTCAACGGCTTGGCTTGGGCTGTACTTATTGCATGACTTGACCCGGTCCATCCAGTTCCGGTCGAGTTCAACGCCTACTTCGACGAGGCGATTGCAGGTCACCAGTCGCCTGGTCCGCTCTCTTGAGTTTTCAGGCGAGCTTTCCACCCACTGCTCAATAACCAGCGGATGGACTGCTCCAGGAAGACGTGCAAGGGATCTGGAGTGCCTCCAGTAGTCAGGGTGCGTGTCCTGGATTTCGAGTTTCCGAAGGTGCGTCTCCAGCTCCAGGGAGAGCGCTCTCCATCCGGTGTAACCGGGTTTCTCAGCAGCCTTCTTCTGCTCCACCAGGGCGTTGGGATTGTCGTCCAGATGAAGGCACAACTTGAAGACCCGGTCAACTGCTCCAGGCTCCGTGGAGTAGACCCCAGTACTTTTCCTGTCAGATCCATCCGGAAAAGGACAGATTGCCTTGACGTAGAACACCGGACTCTGAGAAGTCAGTCGTATCCTGAAATTGCTGCCCAACTCCATTAGGACAGCATTCTTTTTCACCCAGTTTTCTTGGCTAGTGGGTCTGCCCAATTGTTTGCCTGCCATCGGTTTAACCAGAGTAGGTTGAGATTGACTGCAGCGCAAGAGATCTAAGTGACAGCAGTTGACCTCATTAGGTTGAACCAATCTCAGGCAGACAAGAAAAAATCTCGGAAACACCAAGTGGCGTCCCCAAGATCCCTTGCCTTGCAACGGTTTTGAGAATGGAGCCAAGGAGACTCGAACTCCTGACCCCCTGCATGCCATGCAGGTGCTCTACGTTGCGAGAGAATGGATCTCAGTGAGACTCTGCCAGTTACTTTGCCTCTAGTGCTGAAGACCCAAACAGCTTAAGGAGAAAGATGTATCGGTGCAAACAGTAATAATCGCTACTAAACTGGAGGTACGTTGGGCCGAAAGGCTGCAGTCCGCGCTCACCATGCAACGGGGGTGAGTTCTCGGTAGGAGCGATCCAATGAACGTGCTTGAAATCATCCGTCGTAAGCAGATCCGCGAAGAACGGCTTCAAAATGCCCAGATGGTCTCCCTCTGCTACAGGGGTGTGATCTACGAACGAAAAGCCAAGTGATAGGTACATTTGAGTGTCAAAAGTGGCATTCAAATGTTTATCCCAAATGATGGAATAGAGAGCCCGGACCTTTTGGTTACGGGCCTTTTTTCTGAGACGGAGGCGGTAGCTAACCCATCGCACTACAACCAAGGCGTATCTCCATACGACGTGGCTAGGACCATGTATGGAGCGGAAGGATTACTGAAGTTCGTAACAGTAAACGCTGTAAAATATGTGAGTCGTTACCCTCATAAACACAAGGGTAATCCGGACCAGCAACTTTCTGATCTGGTGAAAGCTCGTCAGAGCCTAGACACAGCTATTGAGCTGCATAAAGAAATTTACGGCAACGACATCGTCCGCCATGGGTGAAAAGGTAAAGTACGTCAGATTCCGCTTTACAGGTACTCTCGACGATCTAAATGAGATCCGAGAAGAAGTGGAAGAGGTGATGAAATCCCATGGATGGAAACGCGGATTTTCTGAGATGGCACCTCTAGAGGCCAACCCAGAAATCTATGCGCTTGCAACTGGATGGAAACGATTTAAGGACGAAGGTTAACGCTTGCCCTGACCTCTGTAGATCTTTCGATTGCTCGAACGTTTAGTCCGGCCAGAGAACTTCTGTGACCGGACTCTTCTTCCATTGCCAATACGAGTCCGCTTTGGAGTGCCGGTGACGAAGTCGACCCCAGAAATACTTCTAGACATTTAAGTTACTAAGCTTCAAATTCTAAGCACTCAGGCCAAGTCTTTGATTTGAAAAAATCGTGCAGTTGCTTACGCTGCTGGTGGTATCGAGGCTGCTGAAAATATGGATCAGCATACAATCTTTCCACAGCCCCGTTGTATTGAGAACAGGATAAAGACCAAGCAAGTAAGAATTCCATAGCTACTTTACAATGATTCCCCAGCCAGATCCTTCACCCTCAACTGACCAACGAGGCAGAAGGTTTTGGTAGGAGTAATGTTGATGATTGCCATTTGTGTGATTCAGATATCCGCCATTGAGGACATCGAGTTCACCATTCGGGTCGTTGACGATTAAGTAATCTTCGTCAAAACCCACGACAGTTACCCAGTGACCTTCACCTATAGGTCCAGAACTTGGACCTTCGTGGAGGATTCCAATAGGTACGGGATAGCCTTTATGAAGCTGGTCCTTAATATCGGAAAGCACAAGATCTTGCCGGAACTCAGAATCAAGCCCAAAACTTTCTAAGGCATATAGCTGAGCATATGGATCGGTTGAGTCTCCATACTCATTCACCCTTTCGAGGTAAAAGTCATCTTTATGACCCTTAAGGACACCAGGACAAAGATAATCAAGGGCCATAGCACAGGCGCTAGAGAAGCACATGCGAAAACCTTCATCTGTCTCTGAATCATTCTGTGCGAAGTAAGGAACTTTAAGTTCCACATTCAGACCATCTTGTGCAGCTGGTGCTTGGCTGTATTGATCCATTAGATCAACCAGCTTGTCCGCGTACTGAGGATCAGTCGCATATCCTTCCTTTACAAGGAGGTATGCAGCTTCATCACGGGTAGCTGCGCGATTAATGCCCTTGTACTTTTCGTAATCCTTGTACCAACGGTTGACGACATAGTTTGCAGCGTCGTCAATGCTGGTGAAGTTCTTAAACCATGCACAGGTCGTAACCCACTCGCCGTTGATGTACTCAGTCGTTTCCTTTCGAGTGCAAGTGGTTTCCGGTCGACGGCCTCCGCCCTTGACTCCCCAGTAGTTCCACTTTCCAGCGGGATACTTTCCAAAACCACTTTCAAGCGCCCACTGGGCTGCAAGTAATTCAGGAAACTTTGCACCAGCGTTGCGACCGGCAGCTGTAATTCCGCCCCAAGTATTGTCAACCTTTTCAGGGACTGGCTTTTGTTCTAGAGGTGTGCGGAAAATCTTGACCCATGCCGCACTATCACAGACAAGCTTTGGATCAGTTTCTTCAAGGTCATCCTGGAGCCGAAGGACTGCAGCAACATGCTGTTTGTTCGTCGGATCGTAGTAACGGAAAAAGTCAGCGAGTTTCCCGGTCGGGAAGATCTTCATCGTCTACAAATTCATATCTAGCTTCCAAGGCACCACCCAAAATTTGCTGGGCTTCTGACCCATCAGGCGGATGCTCTATGAAGCGGGGCTTTGGTGTGTCGGGTTCTGGCTGGCTATCTAACCAGGCTTGTTCGGCCTGCTTGATTTTGGACGGCAGTGTTCGATGGAATTTCTGCTCACGAATCATCCGGCGAATGTCTTCCCAGACAGATCGTGTGTAATAAGTCCATAGAATCTGACCATCCGGCGGCCAATTTACTTTTTTCGATCCTTCAGCAGTGCGGTCAGAGCAGCGGCTAGCAGCTGGAACACGGAGTTGGATTTGAGCTTTTCGTTAGGAACAAGCGCCAAAATCTCGGACACAGCAGCAAGTACCACCCAGAAAATGGGGGATTCAATGATACCCATATCAAGTAAAACTACTTTGCGTTTTTATTGTAACCAATCAGGATTTGGTCAAGTTTATAATCCATGCGATCGATTCTGTCGTCGAGTCGCTTCAGGATGACGCCTAGATCGTCTTTGTCGACGTAGTCCTTTGCGAGGCGTAACTCGATTGAATCAATGCGTTGATCCACTATTGCGATGTGATTTGAGTGACTTTTGTCAATAGATTCGAATTTGCGGCCAAGTGTAAGAAATGCCGAAGCAGCTCCACCCACCACACTGAGCACTAAGCTCAGCGGAAGTACAGGTTCCACGCTATGAAAGTGCTCTTTTACCTAATATAATCGATCGGGTATCTTAAACTGAATACGAAGACTGGCTTTTATAGCTGTGATTGAGCCGGGTAATTACGACATAACTATTCATCAAGGTGCAACCTTTTCGCTGGATCTGCAGTATAAGGATGCATCTGGGAATGGTGTAAATATGGCTGGGTACTCAGTTGCAGGGAAGCTAGTCAATCGCCTGAATACTGCAACAGTTGCGACGTTCACTACGAGCTGGGTTGATCAGTCAATTGGCAAGTTTCGAATTAAATTAGCTGCGGCCACAACCGCTGCTTTCACTGAAGAAAGCCAGTATGACTTGATGATCACCGAGCCTGGTGGTGATAAATATTATCTGCTGCAAGGAAGGGCTCTGTTTGATCCTGGATTCTCTGGAGTGTAATGAGCCACGACGCCAAGGTCCAAGTTTCTCCTGCGCTATCAAGCGTTGTTCGAGTCACAGAGACCGAAAATCAGGTCACGGTTACACGTTCCACTTCTGCGAACGTTGTTTCTGTAACTGCAACGGGACCGCAAGGCCCCTCTTTTGCCGGTAGTTCCTTCATGGACACCGCTGCAATCGATGCCCTGACATCAGGGGACCAAGGAAAAGTTCTGGAATGGAACGGATCGGTGTTCACCCCGACCAATGTTCTAGATGACGATCTAACCCTGCATGGAGGTGCCTTCTAAATGGCAGTAACTTTCAAGATAAAACGAAGGGCCAGTAATGGCGCATCGGGAAGCCCATCGCAGCTCGCCTCGGGTGAGTTGGCATACAACGAGGTAGCCAGCGATAACACTCTGTACTACGGCTATGGAGATAACGGGTCGGGCGTGGCTACAAGTGTGGTCGCTATCGCAGGGGCTGGTGCTTACGCCACCCTGTCTGGCAACCAGACCATCAATGGCGACAAGACCTTCACCGGCACGCTGACATTCAGTGCTGCAACCATCGTTGGTATTGACACTGATGATGTTGGAGAGGGTGCCAACAACCTTTATTACACAGACGCACGCACCAGAGCAGCCCTAAGCGCTACCACTGGCTCTGGCGTCACCTATAACACCACCACTGGTGTAGTTGCACTAGCCAACATCCCCAACAGCTCGCTGGCTAACAGCAGCGTCACGGTGAATGGCGCGACCATGAACCTGGGTGGGTCGATGACCGTCCAGGGCACCACCAATGAGGTGGAGGTCAGCAACACAGGAACCACGGTCACTGTTGGTCTGCCGAATGACGTCACCATCGGCAATGACCTTGTGGTGACAGGGGACTTGACGGTTAATGGCACCCTGACAACGCTGTCCTCGACAGAGGTCCGCGTGGAGGACAAAAACCTCCTGCTCGGTGACACCGCTACTCCGACAGACGTCACCGCAAACGGTGGTGGCTTGACCCT
>TARA_B100000401_G_scaffold210068_1_pt1 | contig 20149 bp, 17 predicted proteins | sample TARA_B100000401 | Tara Oceans TARA_B100000401 (sample SAMEA2620786) | marine metagenome | biome: marine biome (ENVO:00000447); feature: surface water layer (ENVO:00002042); material: "saline water (ENVO:00002010), including plankton (ENVO:xxxxxxxx)" | depth 5 m
GCTCCACCCAAATCTATAGCGTAGTTTAAAAAAGCATTAAACTTTACCTCCTTGTTGCAGAGAACGTCAGGATTAGGTGTGCGCCCGACAGAATACTCTTCAATAAAGTTTTTAAATACATTATCCCGATATTGTTTTGAGAAACTTGTTGAGCGAAGTGGTATGTCTAAAAGATTGCATACAGCAAGAGCATCTTTATAATCATCTTCCACAGTACAAAACTCATCATCACCATCCCAGTTTTTCATAAAAACACACTCTACTTCATAGCCTTGTTGCTTGAGTATTTTTGCAGATACGGAGCTGTCCACTCCTCCGCTAATACCAACTATTATTGGATCAGGCACCAGCGATCTCGCAAATTGCATCAATTAAGGTTGAAACGTCCTGGATTGTATTGTCACGACCAAAACTTATTCGAATAGTGGATTTATTCAATTTATCTTTAACTCCAATTGCTTTAAGTATGGGAGAGCTTCCAACTGTTCCGGATGAGCATGCTGACCCGTTGGAAACTTCGATGCCTTTTCTGTCAAGCTTTGCTAGAACAATTTCATTTTTTTTTCTGGGTATTGTTATGCTACAAAGTCCAGGTATGTGCTGATCATTATTTCCATTAAATATGATATGAGGCAGTTTTTGAATAATATTATTTTTAAAATACTTTTCGAGCTGAAAAAGATGATCGATTCTACTATTAAGGTTCTGATCTGCTAACTTAGCAGCAACGCCTAAACCTGCAATGCCCGATATATTCTCAGTTCCTGCACGAATATTACTTTCTTGACCGCCGCCTATAACCAAGGGCCTCAAGGGAGCGCCTTTACGCCTGTAAAGAAATCCTATTCCTTTTGGACCATAAAACTTATGAGCCGAAAAAGTCATATAGTCTGCTTCAATTTTTAGGACAGATAATGGTAATTTTCCAACAACCTGAACACAGTCAGAGTGAAATAATATCGATCTTTTTTTTGATATTTCGATCAATTTTTGTAGAGACTGAATCGTGCCAATCTCGTTATTAACATACATTATCGAAATCATTCCCGTATCCTTTTTAATAGCCATTTCAACATCCTTAGGATCTACAAGGCCAGTTGAGTCAACTGGGAGAACATCAAAGGTGATTCCAAAGTATTGCAGTTCCTCTAAAACCTTGAGGACTGCTGGATGTTCAATTGCAGAGGTGATTACATGCTTTTTCTCATTATACAGCATTGACCAAAGCACAATATTATTGGCCTCAGTGCCACTGCCAGTGAAATAAATCTCTGATGGACTTGCGTCAATCATACTTGCAATTTGACTTCTGGCATCTTCAATTATGGATTTTGCAACTCTTCCAGATGAGTAAACGCTGGATGGATTTCCATAATCTTGTCGTGAAACATCTTCCATTTTCTTAACAACTTTCGGGTGTACGGGTGTTGTAGCCGCGTGATCGAAATATAGCATAACTTTAATCTAATAAAGTTTTATATATCATTTCTGATCGCGGCATAACGAACAGTATTCTGAAGATTTTTATAGAAGGGTGGTTTTTTTGACTCTAATAGATCAATGGTTTTTTGAGAATCATATTCAAACCTGACAACGTCCCATTTAAATTCATCACCTATAGTAAGAAAAGCAATGGAACTTCGAGGATCTTCGTCAAATGGTAACCCAGTTGCTCCTTGACATAGGATCTTTACATTTTCCCTAGTTTCTTGGCGTGGTATATGTAAATGACCGTGTACAAAAACAAATTCTTCAATTTCAGGATGTGATTTTGAGATATTATCCCTCCATTCGAGCGCTTCATCAATCGTTGGTGGTATTTCATCTCTTTCATACCAAGCGTGTGAGAATTCAACCCATGTTCTACCAACTACTTCTTTATACGATGTGACCATACTCTCACAAAAGGAAGTGCCCTTTGTACCAATTTGATCTGCCGTCCATTTTTCATTATCAATTATTTCTTTTAAAATGGGGTCATCTTGCGACATACCTTCAAGTTCAGGTTTTTCATCATCCCAAATTTTTTCTATTAGATATCGTTCGTGATTGCCTTTAATTATTATTGAGTCGTTATCGGAAAGCAAAATGTCCAAGATCTTATTTGGGTCTGGACCCAAAGAGAAGTAATCCCCTAAAAATATTATTCGATCTGCGCTCGACCGATCTTTGATGATATCGAGCCCTTTCTCAAGAGCAGACGAATTGGAATGGACGTCAGTTATTATTGCAAAGGTTTTTGAATTCATAGATTATGAAAATACACCCTCTTTTTGAGAAGGGTCAAGTTGTCTCTAAAATATATTAATTTATGATAAATCTTGTACAAGCAAAAATACCTCATTAAAATCGAATCTCCTATGGATCAAAATACTGTATTAATTGTTGGATCAATAGCTCTTGATTCAATTGAAACGCCTTCAGATAAAAGAACAAATGTAATTGGAGGGTCGACCACATATAGTTTAATTGCAGCTAGCAGGTTTTCAAAAACTTCTATTGTTGGAATTGTAGGTAGTGATTTCCCCAAAGAAGGGTTAAAGCTTTATGAAACATATGCTGATAATCTTGAAGATTTAAAAATTAATGAGGGAAGTACGTTTAGATGGGGTGGAAAATACCATTCTAATTGGGATGACCGAGACACTTTATACACTGATCTGGGTGTTTTTTTAGATTTTAATCCTGTTCTGTCTGAGCAGAATCAGAAAAGAACACATATCCTTTTGGCCAATATCCATCCTGAGCTTCAACATTCAGTTATTGAACAAAATAAAAATCCAAATGCAGTCATTGTTGTTGATACTATGAATCTTTGGATTGAAACAACGTTTTCTGAACTTAAAAAAGTGTTAACCTTCTCAAATATCCTTCTTATTAACGAAAGCGAGTCAAAGCTTTTAACAAAGCGAGCAAACATTGAAAACGCAGCAGAAGAACTGTTAGGAATGGGGCCAGAAATAGTGGTAATAAAAAAAGGCAGTGAGGGCGCTGAGCTTTTTTCAAATAGAGAAACTATTAAAATTGGAGCGTTTCCAGTAAAAGAGGTGATTGATCCAACAGGAGCAGGTGACGTATTTGCAGGTACATTTATCGCAGCTTTAGCTGAAAAAGATTCAAATCAAACAGCCCTACTAAAAGCTTCAGCTATGGCATCTTTTTCTATAGAATCTTTTGGAGTAGATAGATTAATAAATCTGTCTGATTATGATCTAACTGAACGTATAGAATATTTAAAGACTACGGTTAAATCTTGATAGGCGCAATAATGAACCATAAGTTCACATTCTTTAATACATTAATTAAGAGATAAACATGAAGACTTACAAAACAATATCACAGATTTTATTACTTTTTATTTCAATGCTCCTTTGGTCCTGTGGATCAACGGTTGAATACACCTCAGCAAAAATGGCCCTCCAAAATGAGAATTGGGACGAAGCTGAAAAGTATTTGTTCGAAGCCCTAAAAGTTGAGCCTCAAAACGCCGAAGTTATGGTTCAAATTGGATATCACGTACATGCTCGTAAACAGCAATGGGAAGAAATGAACGAAATGTTCAACAATGCCGTTTCTGTCAATCCTGAAGGTAAAGCTTTGGGTAGACCGGTGAAAGAAATCACTCAAAACTACCGAGAAATGTACTGGGCTGAAAATTATAATAAAGCAGTCAGAAAGTTCAATAATTACAAAAAGATGCAAGATAAGGCCATTCTAAAAGAAGCTATTGATGTGTTTAATGAAACAGTATCCATTGATCCTGCCAAATCGCAAACCTATTCTATTTTGGCAACCTGCTATTATGAGCTTGGCAATAGTGATAAAGCAATCGAATCCGGTAAAAAAGGCTATGAGATGGACCCAGATGATTTTCAAACAAATTACACTCTTGGTCAAATACTCTCACTAGCTGGAAATAAAAAAGAGGCACTTTTCCATGTCGAAAAGTCAGTTCAAATTGAACCTTCAGATACCGATGCTGTTCGTCAGCTCGCTACTTTATACTATGATAATGGTGAAAAGGAAAAATCTGTTGAAACTTTTGAAACTGCCATCAGGCAAGAATCAGATAAAACTATCAAGGCAAATCTCTACTTTAACTTGGGCGTATTGTATATGCAGCTTGAGAAATTTGAAGAAGCAGAAGACAACTTTTTTTCTGCGTATGATCTTAATCCTGAAGATATTGAAGCACTCAGTGGTATCGCTCAAACATTTGAGAATGCTGAAAAATGGAGAAGAGCATCAAAGTTTTACCGTGAATTGATTGAGTTAGATCCTGAAAACCCAGACCATTATAAAGGTATGTCAAGAGTTTTAATTAAGCAAGGCGACATGGATGGCGCCACGAGGTACTTTGAAAAAGCAAAACAGCTCGGTGGTTAAGATCGAGCTATCGCGATTTCAACCTTTTTTGCGTGTATTCATTGAGCGCTAAGTCAAATTTTTGGTCAGTAAATAATGGAACATAATCTATTTTTTGATTTCCGCATTCTTTTTTGTACAAATTTTTAAACGCTTCAAATTTGTCCTGATAAGATGCTTTGATATGCCAGGGATCAGTAGTAATTACACTTCCCGTCTCCATATCTTTGAACTTTGTTCTTTTATTAAAATCAAAACTAAACTCTTGTCTGTCCATCAAATGAAATACTATCACTTCCTGTTTGTTATACCTAAAATGGTTTAACCCCTTGATCACCTTTTTTGGATCATCCAAAAGATCAGAAATAATTATCACTAATCCTCTTTTTTTTATTCTTTGTGCCATTAAATCTAATATTGATCTTATGTCGGTATTGTCACCAGCCCTACAATTACTCAATGAATTAAAGATTATATTTTTGTGAGCATTTGATGTTCTTGGAGGTATGTATTTTTTAATTTCATTATCAAAAAGAATTAGACCTACCGCATCTTTCTGATTAGTCATGAGATGAGTAAGGCCTGCAGCGAGCGATGCACCATAGCCTAACTTTGTCAAAGATTTACTTTTAAAGCCCATAGATTTACTAGTGTCTAATAATATATAACTTCTCAAGTTTGTCTCTTCCTCAAAGCGTTTTATATAAAACCTATCTGTTTTTCCATATAATTTCCAGTCCATGTGTCTAATTTCATCACCCTGACCATAAGAGCGATGCTCTGCAAATTCAACACTAAACCCGTGATATGGACTTTTATGTCTTCCTACCAGGTATCCCTCGACAACCAATTTTGCCCTTAACGACATATTATCGATGTTTGCCAAAACCGATGGAGATAATAGCTTCTGTTTCTTAGGCATTGTCTAGAAGTTTTGATAGGATTTCATCTATGCTAACACTATCAGCTTCTGCACTGTAGCTTGGAATCACTCTATGGCGAAGAACGGGAAAAACCATTTTCTTAACATCGTCAACATTTACAGAAGGATTCCCATTTAAGATGGCATGAGCTTTTGCGCCAAGAATCAAAGATTGCGTAGCACGCGGCCCAGCTCCCCACTCAATAAGTTCGTTAACAAATTTCTTTGCCTTTTCACCGGGCCGTGTTGATGCAACTAAATCCACGGCATATTCTATTACATTATCAGCCACTGGAACTCTTAGTACAAGCTCTTGAAATGCTAGAATCTCTTTTTTAGCTATAATTTTCTTTGGCTCTAAAGTATCTGAAGCAGTGGTTTGTTTAATGATAGATATTTCATCTTTACGCTCAGGATAATCAATCATAAGATTAAACATAAAGCGATCGAGCTGCGCCTCGGGAAGGGGATATGTTCCTTCTTGTTCAATAGGGTTTTGAGTCGCAAGAACAAAAAAAGGTTTATCAAGTTGATAAGATTTTCCTGCAGCAGTTACTTTTTGCTCTTGCATTGCTTCAAGTAATGCAGATTGGGTTTTTGGTGGAGTTCTGTTTATTTCATCAGCTAAAATTATATTTCCAAAAATAGGACCTTTGAAAAATCTGAATGACCTTTTACCTGAAGATTTATCATCGTCAATGACCTCAGTACCAGTAATATCACTAGGCATAAGGTCTGGAGTAAACTGAATCCGTTTAAAATTCAAATCTAACAACTCAGCCATTGATTTTATGATGAGCGTTTTTGCTAAACCCGGAACACCAACAATTAATGTATGACCTCTACACAATAGGGCAATTAATATATGGTTCAATACGTCTTGTTGACCAATTACAGACTTACTAATCTCTTGAAGAAATTTTGACTTCATTTCTCCAAGCTTTTCTAAAAGTACTATATCTTTTTGTTCTGTCATAAATAACCTATTTTATTTTAAAGGGGCATGAAATTACATTTTCATTTTTGTTGATTCAAAGAGATGTCTTGCGAACCCAATTTTGATTTATCAAATTATTCAGTATGAAAAATAAGGTTAAATCGCTCCTTGACTTGAGTGATTCAGAGATTTGTGAAATCTTGAACAAATACGATGCGGATTCCTATCGTTTGAATCAAATTAACGATTGGGTTTATTCAAAATATGTCCAAAAGTGGCAGAACATGGTTAATTTGCCAAAAGATCTAATTAATAAGCTTGAGTCATCAATCACATTGCACCCACTAAAGGAAATAAATTGTTCAGGTCTTGGAAGTGATCCAGCTCAAAAATTTCTTTTTTTAACCTCTCAAAACAATAAAATTGAATCTGTATTGATGAGGGAGGGGAGCAGGATAACAGTTTGCATTTCAAGCCAATCAGGCTGCGCAGTTGACTGTGACTTTTGTGCTACTGCATCCATGGGGTTTAAGCAGAACCTAAGCAGGGGTGAGATTGTCGACCAGGTATTGCAACTTTCAAACAGGTCAAGTTCTAAAATTACAAATGTTGTTTTCATGGGAATGGGTGAGCCTTTTTTAAACTACAAAAAAGTTGTCGAATCAGCTAAAATTATTAATGAAAAAATAGGGCTTGGGGCCAGAAGAATAACTATTTCAACATCAGGAATCGTGTCAAAAATTTATCTAATGGCAGATGAAAGGCTTCCTTTCAAGCTTGCGGTAAGTCTGAATGCCCCAAGCGATGAAATACGTAAAGAGATAATGCCTATAACAATAACAAATCCAATCAATGAATTATTAAAAGCAGCAGAATATTATTATTCAAAGCTAAGAAGATTTGTCACTTTTGAATACGTACTTCTTGATAATGTAAACAGTGATGAACAATGTGCTCATCATCTTATCAAACTACTTAAGAATATTCCCTGTAAAGTAAATATTATTCCATACAATGAAATTGATTCGCAATACAAAAGACCAAAAAGCAAGGTTATCAATAATTTTGTTAGGATATTAGATGATGCGCCATTTACAACAACAATTAGATGGAGCAAGGGAACAAATATCGATGCTGGGTGTGGACAATTAGCTATTCGTGATTAAGATGAAGAATTACGACATCGCAAAAAAAATTTTATTAGATAAAATCAGTTGCCACCCAGATATTGCAGTTGTTCTAGGGTCAGGCCTGGCTAATATCTCGCGTTATCTAGATAATTCTATTTCAATCCCGTACCATTCAATACCCAACTATCCTCAAACAACCGTACATGGACACTCAGGAAAGTTTACTTTTGGAAAAATTGGAGATATAAATGTTCTCTTAGCTGTGGGTCGATTTCATTACTATGAAGGATATTCACTTAAAGAGATAGCAGCTCCAATTAACTTATTTTCAAAACTTAAAATAAAAGATTTGATTATAACCAATTCTGCAGGATCAATGAATGAGAATTATCCTCCAGGAAATTTCTTAATTGCTAAAGCTCACTTGGATTGTACTTATCGAAATAACAGCTACGAACCTTCATTAATTAATCACGAAAAATATCATAATTCCAAATTGACTCAAATTGCCTTATCGTGTGCGAAGAAACTAAATCTTAAAGCTCACTTAGGAACATACTGCTGGACAATGGGGCCAGCATATGAAACTCCAGCGGAGATACACGATATGCAAAAATATGGGGGTGATGCTGTTGGAATGAGTACAGTTCCTGAAATAATTAAAGCAGGAGAGCTTCGTATGAGAATTCTAACAATGTCCTGTCTTACTAACTTTGCTGCAGGAATTTCCAAAAAAAAATTAACTCATGATGAGGTTGTTTATTATGCAAACAAGTTTGATAACGATTTTTCTAAATTGTTAAGAGATATAATCAAAAAACATTATAAAAATTAATACCCTATTGCTGAATTTTCGCCTCTCCTATCAGCACCGCCCCAAAACCCAAGACTGTCAATCATTATACCATTTGCCTCTCCTATACTTCCACGTTGGTTTAGGGCATGACCCATTTGTTTAAGATTAGTTAAGACTTTTTTAGAAAGACTATTTTTCTCGTAATCAATTATATCCGGCATCCATTGGGAATGAAATCTTGGCGCATCAATTGCTTTTTTTATAGACATTTGATGTAAAGCCACGTTCAAAAAGTTTTGAAGAACAGTCGTTATTATTGTTGATCCACCAGGAGTTCCTAAAACTAAGAAGGGTTTCTCATTTTTTAACACTATTGTAGGTGTCATTGAGCTGAGAGGACGCTTTGCAGGCTCAATTGCATTTGCTTCATTACCAAGGAGTCCAAACATATTAGGAACTCCGGGTTTGCTTGAAAAATCATCCATTTCGTTGTTTAAAATAAAACCAGCTCCTGTTACAGTAATGCCGCTACCATAGCCAGAATTGATAGTTGTAGTTACAGATACTGCATTGCCGTCCTTATCAACAACAGAGTAATGAGTGGTTTCTTCACTCTCCTTTGTTGAAAACGATCCAGCCTTAATATCTTTTGATAAAGATGCGTTATTTAAATCAATATCCCCAACCCTTTTTGCTGCATATTCTTTTGAAAGAAGCATGGCTGTTGGAACTTCCCAAAAATCCTCATCTCCAAGATGTGTAGCTCTGTCAGCATATGCACGGCGTTCAACTTCCGTTATTAAATGAACATATTCTTTTGAGTTAAATTTCAAACCACTTAAATCATATCCATTTACTTTGATAATTTCATCAATCATGTTAAGCATCAACACTAATAAAATTCCCCCTGAACTTGGAGGCCCCATTGAAATTATCTTGTATTCGTTGAAATTTCCATAAATCGGGTTTCGATATATTGATGAATAATTTTTTAAATCATTAATTGAAATCCAACCCCCCACTTTTTCCATTTCCTTAACAATAAGTTCAGCTGTTTTGCCTTTATAAAAGCCATCTCGTCCATTTTCAGTAATCCTTTTCAAAGTTTCAGCTAAATCTTTTTGATAAAAAATGTCACCTGCCTTCCACTTTCTATCTTCCCTAGTAAAAATTCTTTTCGTTTCGGGATGTTTGCTTAAAAAGGCTTTTCTATTATTAAACCTATTTGCCTCGTAGTGTGATAGCTTAAATCCATTTTCCGCGAAGTTGATTGCTGGTCCAATTAATTGCTCAATCGATATAATTCCTGACCCATGATCTTTCCATGCTTTTAAAAGCCCATCTACTGAGCCAGGTACACCCGATGCAAAGTGTGTTCTTGTAGATTTCCCATTAATAACATTTCCAGCAGAATCAAGAAAGATATCTTTAAATGCTGCTTGAGGCGCCATTTCTCTATAATCAAGACTAAAGGTTTTTCCATCTTCAAATCGAGCAACCATAAAACCGCCACCCCCTATATTACCATTTGAGGAGGATGTTACTGCCAATGTGAAGCCTACCGCTACGGCAGCATCTACAGCATTACCACCTTTATTTAAGATATCAATACCAACCTGAGATGCTTGGCGGCTTGTGGAGACAACCATGCCGTTCTCACCATAAACTGGATGCCGGTTTGTGCATGCAAAAAGAAGCAAGCAAATAGATAGGCTTATCTTATTCTTCACTCTTTTTCTTTAAATAAACTACTTTTCCTTCCCGTCTTCGATCAGCTGCTCCATCAAGTTTGCTTGGCAGAACAGTAATTAGATGTAGCCCTGAAACTTCGTTCCTGCCAAAGTTGATTACTTTATAACCTTTTTTCTTAAGTATTTTTTCAATTTTTTTACCTCTCCTTGAGCTTTCTACCTTTACTTTTTCACCCCGAGCTACAATATTTGGTTGATCCACCGCTTCTTGAGCTGTCATACCCCAATCAAATACCCCAACAATTGTTTTAGCAACATAAGCTGGAATAGAGTTTCCACCAGGTGATCCGGTAATCATCAGAAGATTATTATATTTATCAAAAATCATGGTTGGAGACATTGATGATCTAGGTCGCCTATTAGGAGCAACGGCATTAGCTAATCTCGTCCCATCTTCAGGAACCTTCCTTGCAAAATCTGTCATTTCGTTGTTCAGCAAGAAACCTGATGCCCATCGATGTGAACCAAATGCGCTCTCAACAGTTGCGGTCATTGAAACGGCATTGCCTTCAAAATCTATTATGGAAATATGAGTGGTTCCCGATGCTTCTTCTGTGTTGTCTGATCCCCAAGAGGGAATTTGTTTTTTTAAGCCAATAAGTTTTGATGGGTCACCAGGAGTTGGAGTTTGACCAGGTCTAAACCTTTCTTTGGAGCGTAATTTTAAATATTTTGGGTCAAGCAATGCATCGATTGGTATTTCAACTTCATCTGGATCTCCAAAATAGTGATCTCTATCAGCATATGAAAGACGTTGAGCATCTACGAATGCTGTAACTCTATCCATCTTGTTTTTGCTGTTGTATACTAAATGGTCATAAATACCAGCAATCATTATTTGAGCCCCACCTGAGGATGGGGGAGAGGTTGTACAAATTTTCAAATCTCTAAAAGAGCCACAGATAACAGGTCTTATAACTGTTTTGTAATTCCTTAAATCAGCCAAACTTAGGCTGCCAGGGTTTGGTTCGGCTGATGCGCTGGTAACAATTTCCTCAGCTATAGCACCACTGTAAAATGCTTTGGGACCCTCCACAGCAATGCGCCTTAGTGTTGCACCGTATTCTTTATTTACTAAAATATCGCCTGTTTTTAATGGTGATCCGTTTGGGTAAAAATATTCTTTTGAACCAGAGTTTATAGATAGTCTTCCATAAGATTCAAGGGCTTGAACAAATCCGGCTAGCCTTGGAGATACTTCAAATCCATTTTCCGCCAAATTGATCGCATGGTTAAAAAGCTTGCTCCATTCAATTTTGCCTGATTGATCATGAGCTGTCTTATAAAGCGCTACCGCCCCTGGCGATCCAACTGCTTTACCACTTACCCAAGCTTCTTGAAAGTCCATGACCTTTCCGTCTTTCATAAACATATCAATTCGTGCATCTGATGGTGCAGTTTCTCTTCCATCAATAAAAATTAGGTTTCCGCTCGTAAAATTATAATTAAGAATGAAACCTCCCCCTCCAAGACCAGAGCTTTGAGGTTCAACCAAACCCAATACGGCGTGCGCCGCAATAGCTGCGTCAACTGCACTGCCCCCTATATTCAAAATATCAACAGCGGCATTCACCGCGTGTGGATTCGCAGCACTTACCATTGCACCTTTATCCCAAAGTGTTTTTTTTTCAGACATTGGTGTTGGTTTCTCTGGCGCCGTAGTGCTACAGGATAGCAAAAATAAAAATAAATAAAATTGCGTTCTCATTTAAAGACTCGTTTTTGCCATTTTTTTTGATATGGCAACAATACTAAATATATGCCTGTTAACCAAAGGACTAATAAAATAATTCCCGAAGGGAAAAAAATAAAGTATTTGACTTTAGAGTTAAACCATGAGCCATCATGAATAGACTCGATCAAATCAGACCTTCTATAGGCCTCCTGAAGAATGACACCAGTTTCTGTGTCAATTTGTAATTCCCATTTTTCTTTTGACCGAACCTTAACTATTCCCTTTTCTGGCCTAACATCCAATCTATCAATGTCATCCCAGCTATAAATCTTCACATTTTTAGCACTCTTAGCGGATTCAAGAATTTCGTCAAACGTGATGGAGGGGAGGTTCTTTTTTGAGCCTACTTGGGTAGGAGGTTGTATCCAGCCAAAATCCTTTTTTAATTGCAAAAAAATTCCAGTGGAAAAAATAATAAGAACAGGAAGAGCTACAACGAAAGCACCCCAATAATGTACTTTTCGTGACCACTTATTTAGGTTAAACTTTTTTTTAGGCAAACTAATTACGGCGCGATGACAACTTAGCAAGCAATCTGAGTATTTCCAGATAAAGCCAAATCAAAGTCACCATTAAACCAAATGCGCCATACCACTCCATATATTTGGGCGCACCCTTTTCAGCACCCTCTTCAATAAAATCAAAATCAAGAACCAGATTTAAAGCAGCAATCACAACCACTCCTATGCTGAAAAGAATACCCATATTTGAATTAGAGTGAATCAATGGCACGCTTACACTAAACCAGCTCAAAATCCAGCTGATTAAGTAAACAAAGGCGATGCCGCCTGTAGCAGCTATGATTCCAAGCTTAAAATTTTCAGTGGGTTTAATTAGTCCAGAAATATATGCCAAAAGTAAAGCACCAAGTGTTCCAAACGTAAGCATAACAGCCTGAGTGACGATTCCGGGATACATTGTTTCGAAAAATTTAGAAATTCCTCCAAGCGCTAATCCTTGGAAAATTGAATACGCGGGAACAGTAAACCTGGCAAGATGTTGTTTGAATATTGTTACTAAAGCCAAAACGAAGCCCCCCAACATGCCTAACATCATTAGTCCTCCAGCACGAGGATCACCAGCAGCAAGGTTCCATGTAAATAATGACGCCGTCATTAAAAGCAAAAGTGAGAATCCTGTTTTTTGAACCGTTCCAGAAATGGTCATTGTTTTTCCTGTAGTTAGATCAAACCCGCTAAAAGTTTTGGCGTTTAAAGTGGGATTGCCTGAACGTAATGATAAATGCTGATTCATGAAAAATTCTCCAATTTGTTTTTAATTGCAGTGATAAGTTGATCGATATTAATGCGCTCTTGTAGTTGTGTGTCTCTATGGCGCAAAGTAACAGATTGATCTTCTTTTGATTGATGATCTATAGTAATTCCAAATGGTGTTCCAGCTTCATCTTGCCTGTAATATCTTTTGCCGATGGATCCTTGTTGATCATAAACTACCTTGAATTCAGGCTTAAGAATATCCATTACTGTTCTTCCAATTTCGGGAAGTCCATCCTTTTTTACTAGTGGACAGACTACAGCCATAACTGGGGCTATTTTGGGATCCAGTTTCATTACAATGCGATTATTTTCGTTATCATGCCAATATGCATCTGAAAGGACTGCCAACATCATCCTATTCAATCCCGCTGAAGTTTCAACAATGAATGGCAAGTATCGCTCATTGTTTTCAGTATCAAAGTATTCCATTTTCTTGCCAGAAAATTCTTGATGCTGTTTTAAGTCAAAATCAGTTCTGTTATGAATTCCTTCAACCTCTGACCATCCAAATGGAAAATTGTATTCAATGTCCCAGGCCTCTTTGGCGTAATGAGCAAGTTCATCTGCTCCATGCTTTTTAAATCTTAGGTTCGATTTATCAATGCCTAGCTGGGAATAAAATGACAATCTTTCGTCTTTCCAATCATTGAGCGATTTATCGTCCGTGTCAGGTTTAACAAAATATTGCATTTCCATTTGTTCAAATTCTCTGGTTCTAAAAACAAAGTTTCTTGCAACAATTTCATTGCGAAATGCTTTTCCCACTTGAGCAATTCCAAATGGTAATTTCAGTCGCATTGCGTTTTGAACTAAAAGGTAATTTACATAAATACCCTGTGCTGTTTCAGGACGAAGGTATGCAATATTTGAATCACTTTGAACAGGACCAATGTGAGTTTTAAACATGAGATTAAATTGTCTAGGCTCAGTTAAACTCCCTTTGGTTCCACACTTAGGACAGATCATCTCTTTCCAATTTGTCTGTTCACTAGCAGTCAGCTCATCAGCTCGAAATCGCGCTTTGCAATGTTTGCAATCGACCAAGGGATCATTGAAAGCCCCAACATGACCAGATGCCTCCCAAATTTTGGGATGCATTAATATTGCACTGTCAAGACCAACAATATTCTCATGTATCTGGGTCATCGCTTTCCACCAAAGTTGTGATATATTATTTTTTAGTGCAACACCAAGTGGTCCATAATCGTAAACTGCCTTAAATCCGCCATAAATATCTGAACTCTGAAAAATAAATCCTCTGCGCTTGCATAGCGAAACTATCTTTTCAATGCTCATTGATCTAACTCTTTTAATTCAGTTTCAATTTCATCGTCAAACTTTAGATTTTTATCCCGAATTTTAACGCTATCGTTGTCATTCTGGGTCTGCGGTATTCTAAAATATGCAAAAATTATCCCCCCTCCTAAAGCGCAAATAGCGAGAGGGGCAAGCCAAGCAAAAATATTAAACCCTTTTGCTTTTGGCATCGCAAGAATACGCTGACCATATTTGTTCACGTAGTGATTAATGATAAAGCTTTTGTCTTTTCCCTGAGCTACAAAAGCAGCAATCTCCTTTTCCATCTCTGCATTGCCGTGTTCATAAACAGTTCCGTGAAAACAAGACGCCATAAGACTTTTTTCAATATCTAGAATTAATTCACTTTTATCATTTGCAAAAACAAAAGTAGATAGACTGAATAAGATTGTGAATATTTTCATCTTTTTATTTTTTCTTTTTTTTACGAACGCGTTTTTTTCTTGGAGGCGCTAAGCGTTTTTTGTTTATAAGCCCAACTGCCTCTTCAAGTGTAATGTTTTCAACTTCGATATCGCTTGGGATGGAAGCGTTAATTTTTCCATCTGTGATATAAGGGCCATATCTTCCATCTTTTACAATTAGAGATTCACCTGTCTCAGTATGACTACCAAGATTTTTTAATTCTTGGGGCCCGCTTGCTCTTTTAGCAATTAGTTCAATGGCTTCATCTAATTTGATTGTAAGTGGAGATAAATGGGGAGGAATTCTTCCGTTTTTACCTTTGCCCGCTGTAACATATGGACCAAAACGTCCGTAGTCTGCTTTGACCTCCTCGTTTGTTTCAGGATGAATTCCAAGCACACGTGGAAGTGCTAAAAGTTTTTGGGCTAGATCTATATCCACATCCATAATGCCAGTTCCTTTTGGAACGGCTTTTCTTGTAGATGTTTCACCTAGCTGAACATAAGGACCATAGGGTCCGTTTTTTAGAAGAATCATTTCCTTTGTCTCCGGATCTAAACCTAATTCTCTGTCTTCGGATAACTCTTGGTTCAAAATTTCTTCGATCTTTTCAAGAGTTAAGTCTCCAAAAAAAATATCAGCTGGTACAGATTTTCTATTTTCTCCTTGTCTCAAAAAAGGTCCGAATTGACCCACTCGAACTTCAATGGGTTCATTTTCTTCAACAAGCTGAACGGAACAGGCTTTTCCAATATCTATCTTATCTTCAAGCATTTCTGAAAGTCCATTTTGATTTTTTGACCCAAAGTAAAACTCTTTCATAAAAGGAAGAGAATCGAGCTCTCCTCGCGATATAGCATCTAACCCATCTTCCATAGTAGCGGTAAATTGATTATCAACCAGTGAATTAAAATGATTTTCCAATAATTGGGTTACAGCTAAACCAAGAAATGTAGGGGTAAGTTTGCTCCTCTCTCGAGAAGCATAAGTTCGCCTAACAATCGTATCTATAATGTTTGCAAAAGTTGATGGACGGCCAATCCCTTTTTCTTCAAGTTCTTTAACCAAAGAGGCTTCGGTAAAACGAGCGGGAGGTTTGGTTGAATGTTCATTGGACTCCAGGGAAGAGCATAAAAGTGTTTGTTTTTTTTCCAATTTAGGTAGAATAGTTTCTTTGTCCTCTTTGTTACCACTTCGACTGTCAGTGCTCTCAACATATGCCGCCATATAACCAGGAAACAAAATAGTTTTTCCATTAGCTCTAAACTCTGCCCTTTGGTTTTTGATTGTCACTGTAACCTGATTTATTTTAGCAGGTTTCATTTGAGACGCTAAGGTTCTTTTTAAAATTAGGTCATAAAGATTAGCCGCATCGCCATCAGTAGTTTTTTTGACTTTATCTAAAGAAGGAAATTTGCTTCCAGAGGGCCGAATTGCTTCGTGAGCTTCTTGAGCATTTTTAACTTTTGTTGAGTAAAAATTTCCTTTTTCAGGCAAATATTCTTTGCCAAATACTTTTTCAATTTGCAAACGTGACGCTGCCATACCTTCATCTGACAAAGCCGTTGAATCAGTTCGCATGTAGGTAATAAAGCCCTGCTCATAAAGAGTTTGCGCAGTTCGCATTGTTTTTCTTGCAGAAAAACGTAGTTTTCTGGCAGCCTCTTGCTGAAGAGTAGATGTTGTAAATGGCGGTTTAGGGTTAGAGTTTTTAACTTTTTCTTCGATGTTTTCAATGGTCCATTGACCATCTTTAAGATCTTTTACCAACTCATCAGCTTGTGAATCTTTTAAAAGGAAAACTTTATCGTTATTTAGCTTTCCTGTAAAGGGATCAAAATCTTTTCCACTGGCTATACGTTTATCATCAACCTTAAAAAGAGTCGCACTGAAAACATCTTTGTTATGCTCAAAATCAGCTTTTATATCAAAATAAATTGCAGGCAGAAATCGTTGCCGAAGACGCTCGCGATCAATAAGAATTTTAAGAGCAGCGGATTGGACGCGCCCCGCAGAGAGATTTACTTTAACAAATTTCATATTCTTTTTTAAAGTACTCCATAACACTCTAGAAACCTTGTAACCTACTAGTCGATCTATAATACGACGTGTTGTTCTGGCATCAACGAGATTGGTATCAATCTCTCTGGGATTATCCATTCCGAGTTTGACACCTGCTTTGGTGATTTCGGTGAATTCAACACGCTTAATTTTTTCTTTTTCTACTTCACTTGCAAGGTGCGCTGCAATAGCTTCACCTTCTCTGTCAGGGTCAGTAGCCACAACAACTTCACTGGTTTTTTTAGCTAAAGATCTAAACTCTTTCATAAAAGATTCTTTATCAGGAAGAACCATCTCTTCAATGACAAAGTCATTGTCAACGTCAACTCCAAGATCTTTACGGGGCAGGTCTTTAATGTGGCCAACGCATGCAAGCACATCGTATTGTCCATCAAGGTATTTAGATATAGTCTTTGCTTTAGATGGCGATTCTACTATAATAATTGGTTTCACTATTTAACTTCTCTTTTTTTAATGTTTTCCGCGCGCGAATTTAATCTTAATAATCATAATCAAAAGGACAAAGACTTTAGCTTTGAAACAATCGAATCCATTGATATTTTTTCTTGCTCACCCGATCTTAAATCTTTTAATTCCACTCGATCCTTTTTCAATTCGTTATCGCCAATGATTATAGCAAAACTCGCACCCATTTTGTTTGCTTCGCGAAGTTGAGCTTTCATTGAGCGGCGAAGCATATCATAATCGCAGGAAATATGATTTTCTCTTAAAAGCTCTACCAATTCAACAACTTTAACCCTTACGTTCTCTCCAAAACCAACAATATATATCTCAATATTTTTCTCATCAAATTCATGCGATGAAGCCAGCAGAATTCTTTCAATACCAGCAGCAAATCCTATTCCAGGTGTGGACTTTCCTCCAATCATCTCAACTAGTCCATCGTATCTACCACCTCCACAAAGTGCATCTTGTGCACCTAAAGATGATGACAGTATTTCAAAAGTCGTCCTAGAATAGTAATCAAGACCCCTAACGAGACTATGATCAATTTCGAATTGAATTCCCATTGCATTGAGAAAATCACAAAGGTCTTTAAAATGTTGACGATCATCTTCTGTCCAAAAATCTGATATGCTAGGAGCTTCTTCAATCAATTTAATTTCTTCATCTAATTTTGAATCCAGAATCCGTAAAGGATTTTTTTCAAACCTTACTTTGCTTGTTTCTGATAATCTATCAAAGTGGGGTTTTAAAAAGTTTTTTAATTCTATTTTGTATTTTTCTCTGCAAATATTCGAGCCTATTGAATTAATTTTTAAACGTAAATCTTCAATACCAAGCTGCTTAAAAATTGAAACTGCTATAGCAATGATCTCGGAATCAATTTCTGGATGTTCAGACCCAAACGCCTCTACTCCAAATTGATGGAATTGTCTGTAGCGACCTTTTTGCGGCCTTTCTCTTCTAAAAAGTGCATCTAGGTAGTATAGTTTTGTTAAAGGCTGTTTGTTTCCTAAGTTGTGTTGAATGAACGCACGCGAGACCGGCGCTGTTAATTCAGGTTTAAGAGTCAGGTTTTCGCCACCTTGATCTGTCCAACTATACATTTCTTTCGAAACAATATCGGTCTGATTACCGACACCACGGTCAAATAATTCTGTTCTTTCAAAAATGGGTGTTCGAATTTCCTTATAGTTATAAGTTTCCATTGTTGAGCGAACTAATTGCTCTAATTTTTGCCATTTGAAAGACTCGTCTGGAAGTATGTCCTGGGTCCCTTTAATTGATCTAATTTGATTTTTACTCATTATACAAACCGATACTTTGCAATAAATCTAATGCTTTTTGTAAATATTCTTCAGGAATATACAATTTAACCTGACCACCTGGCATCTTGAATGCGTTTAAATGGTAGGCGCTTCCGAAAAAATCACTTTTAATATATGCGGGTATATCATTATCAATCAAAAAGTCCTTAGCCATTTCTGCATTGACATTGCCGCTATACTTTGAAATCGCTACCCAATTTTTTGTTTTATCTTTCATATGCATCTATCTATCAAATAAAGAGGGCCTTGAAAATGTACCTCCCCGTTGTTCAAATTTGAGATCACTCAGGTTAGGTGATTTAACGTTTATTCTGAAGTACAAACCAGAGGCATATCCATTTGGCGTCCAATTAAGACTCATTTCCCAACAGTGCAAATCCCGATAGATTGAAAACGTATGACTTACCAGACTTTGTTCAATCAGGTCAAACCTAGCGTTGTACTGTATTTTCCAAGCCTCAGTAAGTTTTATTGTTGAATTAGATGACATCCAAAACGTTTTTTGTGGATTATTAGGATTTGCATTGTTGTAAGCAAAACTGAACGAAGCGTTAGTCGACCAGAGATTTGCTGGACTAGCACTTCGTTCGTTCGATGCAAACCTTTCCAAATCTGTTGCTAGATTAGCGCCATCCATACGATCACCAACGTTGAGTGAGTCGTTAGGGATCTCTGAGATTTCAGTTGCATTATCTGAGCGTGATCCGTTGAATCTGAAGCCGGTAGAAAATCTTGCGTTGATCAGTCTGGGTGAGGGTAGACCGTTAACCATCCTAACCTGATTAACGCGCATATTATTTTCTAAGTCGTAATCATACCAATCATGAGTCATTGAAAAATCTAAGTTCAATCTTTGTTGAACGTTGGCTCTAATTGAGGAATTTAAATTTCCCCACTGAAATTGGTCTGAAACGAAATTTTTATTTGTACTTAATCTCCACGAGAAAAGGTCCTGTTTTAGCTCCTGATCGCCGTTGACTACCTTAGCTTGAAATACATTATTTAGAGAAAAATTAATAGATTGATTTTCACCTTTTGGAGTACCTCCAGCAAGTGTACCAGCAAATCTATCAAAATAAACAACCTCCCCGTTGTCTTGTTGAATTGCCTGGTAGTAGTTAGGATTTGAACCAAAAACCTCTTTGGAAAAGTCAGGCCTGTAAGAGTACCCAACAGATGGTGATGCAACATGTCTAACGGCTTGTATGTTGCCTAACCTTATAGGGAAAAGCCCATAAACTTGTGTGTTAACATTCAAACTAAACGATCCTGTGGTACGACTGGCAAAACCCAAAACCTCACTCTTGCCTATCTCACCAGTGCTGTCAACCATTCCCTTGAAAGATCTGTTCACCCAATCAGATTTTAATGAAAGATTTGGAGTGATATTAAAATATTTGAATACCTTTGATGACATATTCATTCCTGATGTATGCGAAATAATATAATCCGAAAAGGTTTTCTCTTTTGCAGAAGCATCTGAATCAAGCACCCACTCATAGCCCATGGTTCCGTCATCTTGAGTAGTGGATTCGGTTTCATAGAAATACTTTTGATTATTAGTAAACCTAGATGAATAATGATAGTTGATATTATTAAACCAGCGTTTACTTTTTGCTTTTGTAGGAAACAGCGCACGCTGACTGTGTGAGAATGCGAT
>TARA_B100000401_G_scaffold225674_1_pt1 | contig 19448 bp, 18 predicted proteins | sample TARA_B100000401 | Tara Oceans TARA_B100000401 (sample SAMEA2620786) | marine metagenome | biome: marine biome (ENVO:00000447); feature: surface water layer (ENVO:00002042); material: "saline water (ENVO:00002010), including plankton (ENVO:xxxxxxxx)" | depth 5 m
GAACGTAGTTTATTCAGGCGCTTTCCAACAATTTCAGATTCCTCTTTAGGGACTCCTAGATTGAAGCCTTCATCAGAGCCGTCGTATTCAATGATATGTAAAGCATTCAATGATGCCAAAGCATCGATGACGTCATCAATTTTATCTTTAGTCCCAGCTGCTAGCAAACGACCCATGCGCTGCGTTTTAATTTGGGACATTTCATAACCACCTGACCCAATTACTTCCTGAACGAATCAATAACTAACTTTGCTGCTTTGTCACGATTTTTCTTCCCTGAATCATGAACATTTTTCTGTGCAGCGTGACCGTCACTAGAAACTACCTCAGCCTCCGATCCTGCAGATGCGCGAGCTTCTGAAATCAAACTTTGTGCTTCTGACTCCGATGTTGACTTACCTGCAGTTAAAATTTCTGAAGCGTTTTGTCTGGCTTGAGAGACAATCTGTGAAGCCTCCTTCTTAGCATTGGACAACGTCTCAGTTGCCGCTATTTCCGCATCTTTAATTGCACGTAAAACCTCTTCTCTAGTCATTCGCAGCACCTTAACAATCTTCTCGACCGAAAATTAGTATATGATAATAACCGATGTGAGTCCTAAACAGTATCAAACAATATTCATGATACCATTACCAGCATCTACCAAATACCTGAATCTTTTGCGGTGACCTATGGACACCGAGACCATCGGTCAAGATGATTGGAATGAACTCCAAAAAAATCTTGAAGCAACGATACCAGTTTACGATAAAATTAATCGTTTCGCCACTCTAGGACAGGTGTCAAAATGGAGAAGGAAAGTAAGAGAAAGATTGCCTCATGAAGGATTGATTTTAGAGGTAGGTTGTGGCCCTGGAAGTTTCGCTGAAGAATTAGAGGGGAGAGATCTAATTTGTTTGGACCCTATACCTGAAATGCTTCGAGTAGCCGAGCCAAGAGTAAATAAAATGAGAGAAGAGAATGGTTATTCAGCAGCTAAATTTGTAGAAGGGAAGGCAGAATCACTACCTTTTGAAGAAAATACATTTGATGCAGTATGCACATTGTTCTCATTTAGAGATTGGTACGATAAGAAATTGGGACTATCTGAAGTATTTAGAGTTCTGAAACCAGGATCATCGATAGTAATTGTTGACCCCGCAAAAATAAATAAAATACACGGATATTTAGGATGGTTATGGATGAGATTTTGGGTTGGAAGCTATGCTAAGATAGTGTGTAAGCAAGATGATCATCCCTGGAAATGGTTAACAAAAACATACGTTCATTTCGGTACAACCAAAGATTACATAAAAATGCTCAAGGAGGTTGGATTCGAAAACCCTAGAGCAAAAATTATTTTCCCAGGAATGGCGACTATTTGGCAAGCTGAAAAACCACAAAATTAATTTAAAAAATTACAAAAACGTTCCTGCAGGTGATAAATCTCCAAACCATGAATTTGGTCAATCTATTAAATGCCATATTGATTATCCAATCAGGTAATCTGAGTATGTAACTACCAAGGAAAAATGCTCTTTTCGAATTTCGCATTACTCTACCAATTTGCTTATTCCAACGTTTCTCATATTCTGATAAAGGAGTTCCATGGTTTAGGTGTTCAGAAATAACTTGACCTGCAATTCTCCCCCCTATCATTGCAATAGTAATTCCAGCCCCATTAGAAGGTAATACCATACCGGCAGAATCCCCCACTAGTACATAATTTCCTTTTACGAATTTCTTAATCGTACCAGACATTGGTAAAGACCCGGCCCCAGAAAATGTGATATTACCTTCATACCTACTAATGAAATCGTCTGATAAGTCATTTAGGTTTTTATTTTTAGAAAACTTATTTTGAATACCTACTCCAATATTTGCGCCATCTTTTTTGGGGAACATCCAGGCATATCCACCAGGAGCCATGGAGCCGAAATGTAATTCTACAGCATCGCCGAAGTTACCATCCATAAGAACAAATTTTATAGGAATTTTTAGGCTTGATTCATTCCAGAAGGTTCTTCTTAATGGATCATTATGTCCACCAGCCCCAACGATTATTTTAGCATTAAATTCTCTACCATCTCTCAATTTAATTATATTTTCATCTATTGAATCTACACGAGAATTAACAAGATATTTCGCACCTTTTGATTTCGCTAAATCTACTAGAGCTTCATCATGAGCAACTCGATTAAGCATGTACCCTTCAAATCTATATCTAAGAGGTTTACCAGACGGGGGGACCAAATGCATTTCAGAAGTTGACCGAGATATTGCATTTTGAGGTGTTTGAAGTAAGTCATCAATATCGGGAACATTTGGACATAAACGTTTCATTTCTTCATTCGTAGGAACAAGTTCGCCACATTGGAGAGGAGTACCTATCGGATCTCTACCATCGATAACTAGTACATCTATTCCACCTTCGGCTAGATATCTAGCGGTGGTAGAACCGGCAGGACCTCCACCAATCACAATTACGTCCCAATTAGTTTTCTCACTCATTCATTCACCTTAGGATGGCATAAAATTATCTTTTCCTTGAACGTGATCTCTTCGCTACTTCGGCCATTAGATTCCTTGCGTCTGTATCAGCAAGTGATTCTAAATGGATTAATGCTCGATTCACATGATTTTCAATCAATTGTTCAGAATATTCGAAAGAACCTGCAACAGATAATAAAGAAACTAATTCATTCCATCTATCATCAGAAAAATTTTGTAAAATATCTGCTAAATGTTCTCTTTCGACGCCGTGTAACATGGTCAAAGCATGTATTATTGGTAGAGTCATTTTACCTTCATGAACATCTCCTCCACGTGGTTTTCCCATTTTCTCATCCCCTAACAAATCAAGTAAATCATCCACTAATTGAAATGCTCTTCCGACTTCCCAACCGAACTGATCCAAGGAATTGATAACTTCTTCAGAAGCGCCAGCGATGATAGCTGCACAAGAGCAAGCGGTAGCAAATGGCCCAGCGGTCTTTCCATCAATAATTGAATAATAATCTTCTGGAGTGGTTGCTAAATTTCCGATATGTTCGTGTTGCAATAACTCTCCAGATGCAATATTTGCGCAAGTATTAGCCATCCTCTCGACAATTCTGGCATCATACTTTCCTCCAAGTCCAAATCCTAAAACAAATAGATAATCTCCTCCGATAATTCCATGCGCTAACCCATGAGACGCATGAAGTGTGGGTTTGCCTCTTCTTGTCTTTGAAGAATCGTATATATCATCATGTACTAGGGTTGCAGTATGAATAATTTCAGCTGATAGTGCTAAATCCATTACTTTGGAAATTTCTTTACCTCCTGCTGCTTGGTAGGCAAGTAAGGCAAGTACTGGACGGTATCTTTTACCACCTGCAAGTAGAACTTCGCGAGCGAGTGACATTGCAGGTGCCTGATTACTAGCCATCTTCTCTTGAACAAAATCTTCCAAAGCGTCGTCAACAATATCTCTCATTTTTGTTAACTGACGGTGAGCAGATCTTAGAGAGACCATGTTATTTCAATATCTATGACAGGGGTCGCCTATATCAATAAGTGTCTAGCCGGTTAGTTTGGGCACGTAGCGTGCCCCTTCCCTTGAGGTGGACGCGATTATGGTTAGAATACAGTTCGGAACCCTCTCAATTCCATCGTGCCCAGTGGACGAATATATGCAAAAATTCTTTGATTCGGAAGAATCTTTAGATGAAGTTGAAAGAAAAGATCTAGACTCTTTTAGTGAAGGACTAAAAGAATTGGAAGATGGAAATTTAGATTTGTTAGCAATGCCTGCACAAATGTTGCATGGAAAACATTTACAGATGTATAATTCAGGTTGTGAGGTAATTGGAGCTAGAACTCCGAGGACGCCAAATATGATTCTTGTTTCAGAAAACAAATTACAGTATCAGCCTAGATCAGCGATTATATTAACAGATTCAAAACTCATTAGAAGTCAATTAAGGAGAGCTAGGAGAGGGATAAGGGTCCTCTCTTCTAAGGCATTCATTGAAATCAATAAGATAACAGAAAAATTTGAAAATGAATTAGAAAAATATTCTTGGATGGAAAGATTAAGACTGAACGGAGAGATTGATGGGTTCGTCATTCCAAGAGTGATTTATTCACAAATAGAAATTAATGGAAGAAGACACACATTATTACCAGACCCTCATAATTTAGGAGATAATCATTTCTTACCTAAACCTTATTCTGATTTAGTTGTCATTATTGGTAGAAAGAACTTTCCTAATAGTATAGGAAAACTTTTCACAGAGACTGAAGGAGATACTATTTGGAAAATCCATGATTACTTCCTAGGTTCTATGAAAGAAGATGATATAGATGAAATCGGATTCCTAGTTCGACATCGTAAACTCAGTACTCTGATGTTACAGGCCGAGAAAGATAGAGACCTACTAATGGAACAGGCATTTCATGATTATGAAGGGGAAGTGACCACAAGTGAAGTTCTAGTTGAGATTAAAATTGAAAGAATTTCAAATGATGGTAAGAAGACTATCTCCTTGCATAGAGTGATTCCATATTCAGAATATCAAGTTGCAATAGTTTCTGCTGAAAAAGATTGGAGAAAAATTCTTCAAAATGCATTCGATGTCGATCCAAAATTCATTAATGACTAATCTGCAGAAAAAAGATTTATGTTAAAATTGACAATTAAATTCAAATCTATACACAACCAATATGACAGATTAGGTATCTCGAACAACTAGGGAGAGAGAGATGCAAGTCGATACAGAGTTGTTGAATAAACTCTATGTTTCTCCTCTGATGTCCCTCAGAGAAAGAGCAGAAGCCTCTAATTTACCTAAGTCAGGTTCGGTAGAAGTACTACGAGCTAGATTAATTAAACACCAAATTCTATCAAACTTAGATTTGTCATGGGAAGGTATACAATCAATGCCTCACAAAGAAATAGGGGAGGTTTTGAAAATATTTGGTATTAAGTCATCTGGTTCGCATAAAGAGAGAAGACAGAGACTATGGCTACATCTAAATTATGATTCCAGAAGAATGACCATTGAGAGACTTGCTGAAATAGATAGAGAGAAGTTGCATGAACTATGTCATTTTCTAGAATTACCTTTGACAGGGAACAGAACCGTATTGATGGGTAGAGTTGCTGGAGTGTTAACCAGTCAATCTAATGGATGGGGGAGAATAAAAAGAAGTTTAAGAAGAAATGGATTGCCTATGACTCCAAAAGTTGTCAATAGAGAAATTGATGACAATGATGAAGAATCATTTGTTGATATCAGTAGAGACGATTCTTTAATGCTAGAGATTATTGATGAAGTTTCAAATGCAGCATTAGAAGATGCTCATGATTCACTAATGGTAGGTTTTGAAGAAGCAGATTTTTCCACTCAGGGAGATATACTTACAATTCAGGCCAGAGTAGATGATTTGGATAGAATGATTAGCACCATAATTAAGAATAGAGATGGAATTTGGGGAGAAAAAGAAAGTGATTTATTAATTAGACTCGCAATGAGAAGAGGATGGCCTTTGAAAAATGAAATTGTCAAAGAAAGAGTGAGAGAAGTTGCTACAAATATTGCAGAGATAAAGGGCGCAGATTTAGATAAGATTTCGGATTCTGAAATAGATAAAACCGGCCATTTAGAAAGGATTAGGCAGAAACTATCTAATGTAGAGAAAATATTAGCTGAGGATAAAGAACTCTAATCTAAAATCTGGAAAAAGCCAAATCTTGGTTCAATAATTTCACATTTGATATCTCTCAAATCCTCTATAGCATCTTCCGAAGATTCTCTGGAAAAACCAGCTTCTACACAAGCGAGTACAAGTGTATCGTACGGAGTACCATCGGGATTTGAATAATTTTTGATTGTATTAAGAATCACATCATCAACATCACCAGATGGTATTGATTCATTGGATACACTCGCACTATCTACTTGGTTTTCATCCTCGAAATCTTGATTAGAAATCTTTTCCTCTGATAAAGATATCATTTGCTCAATTTCTGTATTGGAGCTTAATGCCATAGAAAGACTTTGAAGGACTCCCACTTTGTAATTTTCAGGATCAAAACTACTGTAATGATCTTTAGCTAAAATCATACCTTCAATTAAGTCTGAAGGGACTCCTGCTGACTTTAAAGATTCATTATTATTTTCAGAATCCAATGATAAACTATATGCATCCAATCTCCTAAGTGTTGCTGCTGAAGTTTCGACCAACCAATTAACGTAAACGTTTCTTTCTACTGTTGTAAATTCTTCAGCTCGAAATGATGTGAATATACCTCCATCATCACTTTCAAACCACCTAGCACGACCTACCATCATCATCAAAAATCTGTCTCCTGATTCGAATCTAGCCAGAAGTTCTTCAGCATCTGCATGTAGTTCAGGCTGAAATGGGGCTATTTGGAATCGGTGAACTCCACCTGTAGCATCTCTTAGATGACCAGAGTAAGTAGGGCCATTATCTCCTTCTCTTCTTTCGAATCTGTCTATAACGCCGCCAAATAGTGCTCTATTGACCTTAGCGCCTAATTTTGTAATAATAAAACTGGGAGCATATTCCCCAACTCCTTCCAAGGGTAAATTAGCATCAGAATACTCTTGTGCAAAGATTCTCACGGCACTTTGTCTACCAAATCTAACTTGATTAATCATAACAAGACCCCCCATTGTTCGATTACAAGATTAGCTGCTTCTTCATTCTTAACAGATTCATAATCAATATATTCAGCCAATAACATAGCGCCCTGATTATCGACGAGAGAACGTCCTTTAATCGTCACTTTCTGTGCCAACGTTTTGCTACGAATATCACTGATAAAATCTTCTTTACCTCTTTGAGAAATATATTCCTTGACCTCACTCTGTGTCATACCTAAGAAACTTTCAGAAGGCTCTCTGCCAATAATTAGTGAAGCATTGTTAACACCATCATCAATTACAAATTTCAGCCTTAGATCTTCGACACCATGTTGCGGCCCATGATCTTGACACGCACTGTCCCTTAGTATTCTATTACATTCAGGACAACGTTCGATGATCCCTGAATCATTTTTGATTGCCACTATTGTCCCAGTGGTTTTTATCCCTCTTCTAGAGCCACCGTTCACTAAATCAGATAAAGTAATTTCAACCCAGTGATCCTCAGGATTAATTGTATCCCAAGGTGCATCTGTGAGATTTTGTATTTGATCTAAGCTATCCACTACTAAATCAGGAGAGCCTTGCCAAAATTGAACCCTAGCTCCATTCAAGTGTAAGAAATCTCCAGGCTTAGGTTCAATTTCACACCAAGCAGTTAATCTACAACGGCCAGAAGGATCCATTACATCTCCACTTCTAACAATTTTTTCTTCACCATCTGAGTTAGTAAATGTACGAGACTGCCAGGATTCGACTTGGACAGTAGTGATTACATCTTTCATTCCATTTCTAAGATCGGAAATTTTTGACTTAGTTGCTACAGATAACTCCTCAGTACTAGCAAAATTACTATCATGAAACTTTTCAATCTTAGTTCTATCATTTATATTAACTTCGGGCGTTTCTCTGAATTTTCTAATCATAGCCCCTTCAATTTTTACTAAATCTCCAACTTGGTGGTCTACTGGGACCCAAGATAGAAAACTTATCTTCCCCGAAGAATCGGCAAATGTTCCTCTGAAAATATCAATTGTTCCACTACCATCTCTTTTTGTAATTACATCCGGCTTGAGAGAAATAATTCTCGCAAGTAAATTTACATAACCTTCATTTTCTGATGCTTTTTCTATTGAAATTGGCTCATCACTAAGCGCAGGAACTGCTGGACCTCCTTCGCGAAGTATTGTCACTCTACTGCCTCTATTGATATTGATCGAACGCTTTTCATTCCATTCATTTACAGATACACCTTCGAGCCTAACAATTGAGTTTGGCCTCAAATTTTCAGAATGACTGCCCCAATCTTTGAAGTCCCATCTTTCTCTTTTATCCGTAGATTCCCATGGATTATCTTCAATCCAACCGAATGCGATCTGTTTTTCCTCTCCTCTAACCATCTGTACTCTGGGAACATATGTTACAACAGCGACCTCAATTGTAACGTTTTTATCTTCAGAATCTAAATCTTTGAATCGTTCAACTTTTTTCTCTACTCGAGGAGATGAGCCAGGGAATGATTCCATTTCTTTTCCACTTGCTTTCTGGAATTTTAGAATTACAGATCTTACTGCATCATTTGGAGGGATTAAGAACTCATTTTCATATCTTTCAAATTCCTTAGCCACCTCATCCTCATCTACATCTTTACACTCTTCTTTAACCAAAGCTATCTGTGCCATATATCGTTCTTTATCAGCCATTTTACTCTACCTCACTCGGATTAAAGTGATGAGACTATTTTAACTGCCGATAAATATCCTATCAAAGAGAAATTTTGATGGATATGAGAAGATGTGTATCGGCGTGTATTTTTGGGTAGACTCAACACTTACAAACCTCCGGGGAGTCTTTGCTTGTATGGAGGTCTTTGAACATGTTCATCAACTAGTCAAAGATTTGGACCGATGGCGTTTTGATTAAATGCCCTTTATGAGAGCACAATGGGAGCCGGGGAACTATGTCGATTTGGAGTTCTAACAGCATCAGATAGGGCAAGTAATGGTGAGTATGAAGACCTCAGTGGGCCAGCAATAGAAGAATTTTTACGAGAAACGTTATCATCACCGTGGAAAATAATCAGAACATTAGTTCCAGATGAAAAAGAAATAATTGAAAAATCTATTATTGACTTAATTGAAGATAAAAAATGTTCAGTAATTCTCACAACTGGGGGAACGGGACCGACTGCTAGAGATGTCACTCCCGAGGCTACTGAATCTATTTGTGAAAAAATGTTACCAGGCTTTGGTGAGCAAATGAGAAGCATCTCTCTAAAATATGTCCCTACAGCCATACTCTCAAGGCAAACTGCTGGAATAAGAGGTAAATCTCTAATAATTAATCTACCTGGTTCTCCTCGTTCTATTAAAGAAATATTGGACGAAATTTTTGCAGCAATACCCTACTGTGTAGATTTAATCGGAGGACCCTACATAACTACCGATCCAGAGGTAACTGAATCATTCCGACCAGCCCATGCTCGAAGAGAATGATTCATGAAAGGGTGTTTAGCCGGCCCACTATGGGTAAAATGAAGAGCGCCGACATTGACATCAGTAGGGAACAAGATAAATTAAGAGATATTGAGGTTACTTTGGACTTCACCCCTAATGCATTATCATCTGTATTGTATAAGCAAGGTGAGACAGTTATTCTTGCATGTGTAACTAAAGCAGATGGTTTACCAAGATGGTTTCCTAGAGACTCACAGAGAGGATGGGTGCACGCAGAATACTCACTATTGCCAGGATCTACCGATAGTCGTTTCAGAAGAGAAAGAAATGGGGCTAAAGGCAGGACTCAAGAAATTGAAAGATTAGTTGCTCGTTCTTTAAGGGGAGCTATTGATCTAGAACAATTAGGACCTATCGCCCTTACTGTCGACTGTGATGTACTCAATGCTGATGGAGGAACAAGATGTGCATCGATTACTGCAGCTTGTATAGCCCTAAGATTGGCAGTTCGAAGGTTAATTGAACAAAGTGAATGTTTACCAATCGGCCTGAGGCCAAGTAGAGATGATTTGAAGAACGGTTGGAAAAAACCTGAACTAACAAAAGAAGAAAAATTAGATCATGAAAACTCTGTTATCAGAAATAATGTAGCTGCTGTCAGCGTTGGACTAATTGGAGATGATATATTTCTAGATTTAGATTATATTTTGGATAGTAATGCCGATGTAGATATGAATGTAATAATGACAAGCGATGGAGAATTTGTAGAAGTTCAGGGAACTGGAGAGGAATCTACTTACACTAGAGAACAGCTTAATTCATTACTTGATATGGCCGAAAAAGGTAATTCTTTACTACACCAAATGCAAGTAAAAGTGCTGACAGACGCTAATTGAGTTGTCAGAACAATTGAAGAGTATAGTGCAGTGGCGTGCATGCTAATGGGACTGTAGCTCAGCTGGGAGAGCGCCGCACTGAAGATGCGGAGGCCGCCGGTTCAAGTCCGGCCAGTCCCACCAGCAACTCATAAATCGCGTATAGTTTTATACAGTAATTCATTAACCATTAGTTAATCCAAAAGACATGGAAATATTTGAAGGGAGAATAACTTCATGTGGTTTTGATTCTGGTGACAGGATTGTAATTGGAATTTGGGATGAGTCTCCATTTGGAAGTTTTTCAGATATCATGTGGGCGAAACCTAATGGGGAAAAAATTCTAATTGCACCTAATAAAAAAATTGGAGATTACATTAATTCATTATACGATTTTGATGAAATTAAAATCGATGAAATCAATATTGAAAAAAGTCATAAACAAATTACATTCAACACCTCAGATATTGAATGTAAATTTGAATGGGGAGTAGAAATTCCGTTTTTAATCAAGAGCAGACCACTCTGGTTTGTATCAACAGTAGAATATTTCTTTGGATGGTTAATATTCAGAACAAAAACTCATGGAAGAACAAAAAATGGTAGAAGAGAATGGTATGTAGTAGACAAAATTTCTCGATTAAAAAATGCTGAAGCGAAAATTTCAGGTAATAAATTAGGAAAATATACTAATTTTTACCCAAAAGCAAATTTTGGGTTCAGTGATCCACCAAGTATGCCGGCTTCGGTACAAGTTAGAAGTCATATAGAATGATTCAGAATAAATCATCATCGTCTTCGTCTTCGTCAAATGACATCATTGATTCAGAACTGGTCTCTTTCTTTGGAGCGGATTTCTTGGCCACGGGTTTCTCTGTTTTCTCTTTTTCTTCAGTTATTGACTTCTCTCTAGCTTCTGCTGCCTGTCTTTCAAGCTCTGCCAACTCATCAGATGACATTCCGGCCTCTCTAGCTAATTTTAGTCGACGTTCGTCTCGTGCACGAATCTCCAGCAATCTTTGTCGGGCTTTATCATAATGTTGCATCATATACATTGCATCGTGTTCTAATAATGGAGAATCAGAAATGATTGTAATATCTAACCAATCTCCTTCTTCTGCTAAATATTCTGCGAAAGGTTCAAATTTTAAATCGGACTTTTTTATCTGAGTGTAGTGTAAAGCATTACCCATTCGATGTTCAACTCCTGCAAAGTGACAATAGAACTTCTTGCCACCATAACTTTCTCGAACTAAGTCAAATAATTCTGCATAATCTTCACTAGTTTTCATTTTCCCGTGTCCTCTAGCGTGAATATGAGCCATATTAATGACCGGAACTGTACCATCAACATGATTACAAACTTCTAGAACTTCTTCGATTGTACCCCACAATTCTTGTCTGCCAGAGGTCTCAATTCCGACTAATGAAGGTTCAGATTCATGAATCCAAGGGAATGCAGCATAATCTAGTTCTTCCTGTGCATCTCCCCAAATTGAGCGAACCCTATCCACGACACCTGAAAACACATTTGCAACTTGTTCATTAGCCGCACTACCAGGATCATATTCTCCATAAGGACCCACATGGAAAGTTAGATGTCTAGCATTCAGAATCTTACCGGCTTGCATACTAGATTCCATCTTGAGCAAACTGCGATTTCTTTCTCTACGGTTACCCAATAATTCTGCATAATAAGGGCCATGCATATTCATCTCGATATCTGAATCCCATGAAAGAATACCTGCTTGCCAGTATTGATCAAAATGTTTTGGTTGTACTGTACGAACCGTTTGTATCTCCATTGCATCCAGTCCAAGTACTGTTATATCGTCCATTCCTTCTACAATTGTACGTCCTTTACATGACAAAGGAACACCTGCTGGACCTAATCTTAGTGGCATACTTGCATCCCCCGAGGGTTGCCCGAATGGGTGACCCTTCAAAAGGCATTGTTGCTACAAGTCCCTATCAGAGTTTAATTAAAAGATAGAATATTAATTCGAATATTCCGTTATTAAGCCAAACAGGCGTCTTTAATTCCTATTTCTCCAGTTCCAGAAAATGGTAACTTACAGATGTATCTGGCTAACCATTCCAAAGGTTGAATAATTTCTTCCGTAGAAACTGATAATGACCCAGTTGAATATTCTACTGATGCCTTCTTTTCCTCTGTAGAATATGAACAAACATGGGGGACAAGCCCTCTGTTCCGAATTGTCTCTAATACACTAGAAATGGGTATTTCTTCTAAATTAGATATTGCTTCCAATGCTCTCGATGTGATAAATAATACATGTATCTGTCTAATTCTACTGATTACAAATCCCCAAATAATTGAAATATCGTCTGGATTATCAGGAACATCGACAACCATCACCATTTTTGCTCCTTCCAACTCTCCAAATGTCATTCCCGCTCCTACGGCTGATTTTGGGGATTTTCCAAGCAAGATAGTTTCAGCAGAATTGACTAACCAGTGTATACCGTTAGTTGACTCTCTCCAATCAATATTCCCATGATTAAATGTAGCAAATGACTCATTTTCTTCACAGGTGACATACTTTGTTTGAGCCCCTATCGATTTACAATAAGAAAAAACTTTGAACGCATTATCATTTCTATTAGGGTCACCGAAGGCTAAAATCTTGACATCTGAAATTGACATATTATCAGTCCATTTTCCACCTTAACAAAGCTATAGCGCCACCGATACCTAGTAACTGCTGTGCAGAATCATGCTCTTGAGATACTTGAACTATTTCACCTTTAGATAATTCAATAGTTTGCAAAATAGATTCCCAATCTTTTCGAACTTCAGGATCCTGACTTCTTATGAGATTCGCATCTACTGCCAAAGTATCAACCGCTCCTGCATCTGCTGCTTCAGAAATAATATTCTTACCATATGCTACTGGACCATTAGTGGATATTCTCTTCAAACCTTCTTCTATTACCTTGATTTGGGTGACAAGTGCGTGTTCACCTAAAACAGAGTCAGCCAATCCATCTGCTAAAACCTCATTAGCTGCTGAACGACCACCAATAGATGTTGCAGCATTTAATATGAGATTTTTGGAACCATTCATCCTTAACATAGACTCGAATTGCTCTCTAGCGAGTCCTGGGCCACAGATTACCATTGGCATTTCATCTGGAAAAACTAAGATTGTTTCCTTGGCCACTCTCTCAAAAAATCCTTTCCTCACACTTGATGAATCATTAGTTCTTTTACCTCCTCCACGCATACTAAATTGAGATACATCTCTAATTCCATGTGATGTGACTTCAAACAGGATTATCTCGTCATTCTCAACCACTATCAAAGCAGATTTAGCCCTTAAGCCCGATGAAATGGTTTCCCTGAGCAAGGAAATATCTGATTTAGCGATACCTCCTGGGAACTCTAACTCAACTTCATCACCAATAGAAATTATATGAGTATGATGACTTCCGATATCAATTTTAGCATCTTTAATCACTCCATGTGCTCTTAGATTGTCTGTGAATGGCTGAAACTCTGTTTTTTCAACATCCAATACAATCCACATTGGCTTCCTTTCAGCGCTCTTAGCTCTTCCGTCTATCTGAGTGCCAGTAGTAGAATCTCTTCTGTAAGATAGCATTCCTAGAACTGAAGAAGGACGACATAATTGAGATAGGACCCAAAGATCGTCCTCAAATTCAACCCTTAGGCGGAATCCTTCATCCAGTTTTTTAATTTGTCGCACAGCCTCAACCTCAACCGAAAACACCCATCAGATTACCATCTTCATCCATGTCCATATCCATTGCTGCTGGTCTCTTTGGTAGACCAGGCATGGTCATCATTGAGCCACAAATTGCAACTAAGAATCCCGCACCTGCATTTACTCGAATTTCTCTAATTGGCAGAGTAAAACCTGTTGGGGCCCCTAACTCAGTAGCTTCATGACTAAAAGAATATTGAGTTTTTGCCATACAAACTGGGAGTCTATCCAAATCCCATTTATTCAGAATCTCAAAAGAACGTTGTACTTCAGGACTAAAATCTACATCATGAGCACCATACACGTTTGTTGCAATCTTCAAAATTGTTTCTCTAACTGACATGCCTGAATCAATAATCGGCGAATATTTGCGACCTGAAGCCTCATGTTCTTCACAAGCATTAACTACGGCATCTGCTAACTTATCTGCCCCTGGACCTCCCTTGGCATGCCCTTCAAAAATAACAACCTCTTTGGCACCAGCCAGTATGGCCTCTTCAGAAATTGCTTCAATTTCAGCATCTGTATCAGTAGCAAATTTATTTATCGAAACTATTACTGGTAACCCAGTCATGGAAATATTTCTGACATGCCTTCTTAGGTTGGTGCTAGAACCCTGTCTTGTAGCTTCTACATTCTCTGATTCTAATTCTTCTTTAGGAGGTCTCTTACCTCCACCTGTTGAAAATCCCCCGCCGTGTAACTTCATACTTCTTACTGTAACATTAATGACTACACAATCGGGAGTTTTTCCCGATGCTAGAGACTTGATATGTAGAGCCTTTTCAGCCCCCATATCTGCTCCAAAACCTGCTTCAGTAACAACATATTCTGAACACGAAAGAGCTAGGGAGTCAGCGATTATTGAAGAGTTACCATGTGCAATATTAGCGAACGGACCACAATGGACAAATGCAGGATCACCCTCTAAAGTCTGAACAAGATTGGGTAGTAAGGCGTCCCTCAATAATAGAGCCATGGAACCCGCAGCACCAATATCTTCAGCAGTTACAGGTTTTCCAGAATTAGACTCTGCAATAATAATTCTACCTAACCTCGTACGTAAATCATCATAATCTCTAGATAATGAAAGAATAGCCATTACTTCACTTGCTGCTGTAATATCAAATCTATCGCTCCTGACCAGACCATTTGATTTACCGCCAAGTCCGATAGTTACTTCTCTCAATGAACGATCATTCATATCGATTACTCGAGGCCAAAAAATACGGTTTGTATCAATGTCTAAATCATTTTCTCTATGTAAGTGATTATCAAGTATTGCAGAACATAAATTATGTGCAGATGTGACTGCATGTAAGTCACCAGTGAAGTGTAAATTTATTTGTTCCATGGGAATAACCTGCGAGAAACCTCCGCCTGCTGCACCTCCTTTAATTCCAAAAACTGGACCCATTGATGGTTCTCTAATCACACAACAAGCACTATGTCCTTTTCTATTTAGGCCTTGATTGAGGCCGATTGTTGTTACCGTTTTTCCTTCTCCGAAAGGAGTTGGATTTACTGAAGTAACTAAAATCAAGAATCCTTGCTTGCCAGAAGACTTAGATTTCATACTTTCCCATTTAATTTTAGCAACTGTTGGTCCTTGCATAATCAAGTCACTAGCAGCCAATCCAAGCTTTGATGCTATCTCTTCAATTGGTCTAGGTTCTGCCCTTCGGGCGATATCCAAATCACTGTCCATCGACCTTTCCGGGCGAACTACTCACTTGAAACCTTCATTGCTAACAATTCGTAGGAGGTCATGTGAAGACACCCGCCTATTGGGGGATTGCTGGATTCCCCATTGCTCATTCTTTAACTCCTAGGCTATTCAAAATTGTTGGCGAATATGTAGGAATATCTGGAATTCAAAGTGTATTCATTGAGGCAAATTCGATTGATGAATTCCTAGAAAACATAAAATCTCTAGATGGAGATATTTGGATTAGTTGCACTTCACCATTGAAGCATTCACCTCAAGAAAGATTAGGAGTTTCAGCCCCTGAAGGCATCAATGCAATCAATCAATTAATAAGATTAGATGGAGAATGGTCTGGAACAAGCACTGATGGATTAGGATTTATTGCCGCAGTGAAACATATCGGAATAAATCCCAAAGGAACAATTCTGAAAATACGAGGAGGAGGTTCTGCTGCTCGTTCTATAGCTTCGGCTTGGTCATCAGAAGGAGGTTTAATTCTACCAATTGAAGGAAGAAGAAAACTTATCCAGGGACCTTGGGAAGATGCAATAGTGAAAAAAGGAAATGCAGCTATTGCGATTGATCTTGATGCTTTTGCAGGTGGCGGAGGTTCTGAGAAATTAACGGCTAAGAAACAAGTTTCAATATCATATGGGGAAAATTGGAAAATTGACGATTTTGCTATAATTATGGTTGCAGCACAGCATCTTGAAGCCTGGAAAAAACTCTTTTCTCCAAATAAAAATGATAAATTGCCTACTCTAGTAGAATTACTAAAATTACTTGATGATAGTAATCATTCGTCTTAAATTTATATTTTTGGAAATATCACAATGGTATGTTACCATGCTTCTTTGGAGGCATCCATTCTCTCTTAGATTTTAGAGGTCTCAATGCTTGAATTAATTTTTTCCTAGTTTCTGAGGGCTCAATCACATCATCTAACCAACCATTTTTGGCTGCAACATATGGGTCACCAAACTTATCTTGATATTCAGAAACTAATTCAGAATGAGTCTGTTCTTTATCCGAAGATAACTCTAGTTCGCGACGATGAATGATATTTACTGCACCATCTGCACCCATCACAGCCAATTCTCCCGATGGCCATGAAATATTGTAATCAGAACCTAGATGTTTGCATGACATGGCTAGATAAGCTCCACCATATGCTTTACGAGTTACTACTGTTAGTTTAGGAATGGTTGCTTCAGCATATGCGTATAACATCTTAGCACCATGTCTGATTATTCCTCCCCACTCTTGTACGGTTCCTGGAAGAAAACCTGGGACATCAACGAAAGTGACCACTGGAATGTTAAAAATATCACAAGTTCGAATAAACCGAGCAGCCTTTACTGATGAATCAATATCTAAACATCCTGCCAATACTTTTGGTTGATTAGCGACTATTCCGATAGATTGTCCATCTAAACGAGCAAAACCAATCAGAATATTTTCAGCATATGATGGGAATAATTCCATGAATCTACCTTCGTCTACTACTTCTTTAACTACTTGAGACATATCATATGGTTTATTGGAATCTGAGGGCACTATCTGCTCTAACTTTTTACATGAACGATCCCATTTATCAGATGAATTGACAATTAGAGGCTCTGCTAGTGTATGATCCGGTAGATACCCAAGTATTTCTGCTGCAATATTAATTGCATCATGCTCATCATCTGCAACCAAACATGCGATACCACTCCTACTAGAATGTGATTCTGCCCCTCCCAATGTTTCTTCGTCTATCTCTCCATTAATTACTTCTGGAATGAAGTAAGGACTACGCATAAACATTTGACCATGTTCAGAACCTAGTATAACAAAATCAGAAAGGCCCGCCGCTAACGCACTAACTCCAGACACTGTACCGAGTATAAGAGAGAGAATTGGTATACGACCGGAACATGCTGCAAAGACATCCAATAGCTCGCCAGTTGCTCCTAAGGATGAAACCCCTTCGTGCGCACGTTGCCCATCTCCATCCCAAATACCAATAACAGGTAACATCGATTTTTCAGCAAATTCAACGATTTTGGATATCTTCTTGGCATGCATTTCCCCCATTGTACCTTCAAATATAGAATAATCTTGGGCGAAACAAACTATTCTTCTACCGTCAAGCATTCCATGACCGGCAACTACTCCATCACCTAATGGTCTATGTAAATGTAAATTATGATCACCAGAACGATGCTGAACAAAAGCATCGATTTCAACAAATGTATCTGCATCAAGTAATGCATTAATTCTTTCTCTTGCTGTCATACGACCAGATTTTCTCAAATTTTGTACTGAAATACGATCCCCAGGATTGTTTGCTATTTGACGCAAAATGTCAAGATTATCGCTCGGCGAGGTCTTGGCCATGGCAATCCGAACTGGCAGGAGGTTATTGAGAAAGTCGGAAAAAATTAATCAAGAATGTGAATCAAATGGATTTTCTCCACAAAGGTCATTTGACCATGATGATTCTACAAATTGCCTGGTTTTTTCTACGGAGAGGAGATGGTGTAGTTTTACCAAACCAGAACTAGGTGGGCACAAAGAGCCATGTCCAATCATACCAATATTTTGCTGATCTCTACCTTTCGAATATACATCTAGATGCACCGGCCCATGTATGGATTGAGTTGTTAAAACAGCAATACCTCCAGATTTACAATAATCCTCAATTGTAAGTTTTAATTTGATGTTCTCAGGGCTATCATTTTCAGGATCGTGTATTGGTAAATGACCAAGCCCTGTACCATGGAAATACAACGCATCGTAATTAGATTCAATAGCTGCTTGAATCAAATCCGAATGCAAATGTGGGCCAGATGAAAATTCAGCGATTTTAATTGATTCATCGAAAAATATTGGAGATTCAGATTCTATTCTTGCATCATGAATTTGTGTTTCATTCATCTCTATTCTGGCACCTTTTTTATCAATGAATATTTCAGCAATTGGATCTTGATTAATTGACTTAAACGCACCCCTTCTCGAAGAATGATATTTCCTGGTTGCACAGCCCGGAAGTACTGAGCAACATCCGTCGGATGAGTCTGCATGTAGTACAACTACTGCTGAGTCTCCATATCCTCTAGGAGTTGGGCCATTAGCGGCCCAATGTACAGCTGCAATAAGGTTTTCAGCAGCATCAGACGAACCCCTATCAGGTGACCTCTGAGAGCCAGTAATTGCAATTCTTCCAGGAGGCCTTCCTCCTTGACCTGCCCAACCATAAGAAATTGCGGCTGCCGTGTAATGCAGAGTATCGGTACCGTGAGTAATTACAACTCCGACCGCACCTTCTGAAAATGCCTCTTCAGTTGCTTTCAACATCCTATTCCAGTGCCTAGGCCTAATATCATCAGACCACATATTACCTATCTTTACAGCATGAATACGTGCTATAGAACGTAATTCAGGTACTGCATCTAATAATTCATCAGGCTCAAAACGAGCAGATACAGCCCCAGTTTTATAGTCCACCTTCGAAGCTATAGTACCTCCAGTGTGGATCAAGTGTACAAGTGGTAAAGATTCATCTTGTGGAATTGGATTAACAATCTCCTCCTCCTCCATTTCAACTGATTCAAGAATCTCTATATTTTGGATAACTAACTCCGGATATGAGATATTGTAACCATTTATTAATTTCATAGTTACTAATTTTGGCCCCGCTGGAGGTAATGCAATCCCTTCATGAGAGGTCTCGCCCGCCCAAGTCTTGACAACTAAACGGACTGGTGTTCCTGCGTCTGGCCAATCCACCATGACACCTCTGGAATGCTTGCACCACATCAAACACACGCCTCGAAGAACTCAAATGATGTGTTCATTAGTGGTTACATGTAGGGACCAACATGGAAGTGCAGACTGTATTATTGGCTGCATTAATGGCCGGTATCGTTGCAACAGCCGTTACTGTCTTGATAGAAAAATATGGAGGAGTTATCGGAGGGATATTAGGGACAATACCAACAACGATTATCCCTGCATCCATAGGGATGGCCTCGGAAGGAGGA
>TARA_B100000401_G_scaffold273780_1_pt1 | contig 18902 bp, 12 predicted proteins | sample TARA_B100000401 | Tara Oceans TARA_B100000401 (sample SAMEA2620786) | marine metagenome | biome: marine biome (ENVO:00000447); feature: surface water layer (ENVO:00002042); material: "saline water (ENVO:00002010), including plankton (ENVO:xxxxxxxx)" | depth 5 m
CGCAAGGGGTTTATGGATTAGTTTCTTCGCTGGGGTCACTGTTCGTACGAATCGTGCTACAACCGTTTGAGGAAATCGCATTCGTCGCGTTTTCACAAAAGCTTGATTCGCAAACGACAAAGCGAATGAAAATTGAAAATGAAGCGAAAGTGTTTGCGACTCTGATGAGGGTTTCTGGGATGCTCGGTCTTCTTGTGGCTGTGCATGGTCCGCTTTACTCGGAATCCGCGATTCGGTTGCTGTATGGGAAGCGGTGGGCCGATACGAAAGACGCGTCGAAATCACTCGGTAAGTTTGCAAGAAAAAGGCTCATGATACGATTTACAGCTCATTTTCAATACACAGGGGCATTTTCCGTTATGGTACTTATCCTCGCGTTGAATGGGACGAGCGAAGCTTACGCCCACGCAGTAATGAAGCCAAATGAGCTTACCGGTGCAAATGTTGCGCTTTTGACCTCGTCATTGTTGAACATCATCATGTCCATTTATCTTCAGCCTCGGGTTGGACCTACTGGTCTGATAATTTCGAATAGTATTTCGATGTGTTTGCGATTCGCTTACACGATGCGTTTCGTTGTTAATGAGCGCTTTCGTGGATGCAAGTTGACGATCGCGACATTCTTTCCGCATCGTGTTGTTTGTCTTGCGTTTATTTTCTCTTTCATGACAACAACAGTCACATCGGAGCTTGATATGGGGACACACATTCTTGCTGGTTTTGTTTCCGTTTCGTGTATCCTTATGTCGATTCTATTTTACGAGCGCAACACTCTCAAAAACATGGTTGAGTTGAAGACGCGGAGCAAGATGGACTAACGTGTATCATTGAGAACATAGATTTGGCGCGAGCAGGCCGCTCTCCTTGATAAAAAATGTCTAGAGATAGCTAAACACGTAACATTTCTTCTTCCGCACTTTCTTCAAGCCTTGTAAAATTTCTTGCACCGTTCCATGATGCGCTTTGCGCTTCTGCGCCTTCGAGCGTATCTTCAATGATGACCCCCTTTGTCTCAGGCAACGATGTCGCCATTAAACAAGCAGCAACGGCGAAACCTCCGAATATCAAAAAAGGAAGGGCGGGCTCTAACATTTGAAGCGCGATAATTTGCGGCGCTGCTATTCCACTCACACGAGCGACCAAGGAACAAAAACCCAGAGCCGCGCTTCGTACAACTGTTGGAAACAACTCCGTTGTATACAAGAAGATCATGTTGAATGATGCTGCGATACCGAAGCGACCCGCGAGAGCGACAACGGTTTTTGCTGTACCCTGCGCAGACATCAAAGCGTTAGTTCAGCGCGGCTTTAGGTAGTTTAGCTACGAGTCACTGGTGAACAGTCCAGCATTTACTCACCTGCGCAAATCCACTTATCAGGCAGCCACTCCCAGCGATCGCGAGCAAAAGCACCAAAGTTCGCTGCCTTCCCATCGCTTCGACCGCAAATTGTGCGAAGGCGTAAGAGGGCATTTCAACCAGGCCGGAGAGAAAATTGTTCAAATAAATCGAGCCTCCCAAGGAGCCGACATTGAGCGATAGACCGTAATACACCATGCTATTGACAAAGAAAATGAAAGCCATTGCGACGAGTCGCCGACTGGAAGAGCGGGGAAAAATTGATTAGTCAATTAGTGACACGTTCGACCAGATTTCTTGGGTTTTTCCCATACCGCAAGGAAGGAAATGGCAATAACTCTCGGATGCTCGCGGTCTTGATGTTTTCAGTGGGCAACTTCTGTGGCATTGAAACAAAGCGAGTTAGCTTTTCTTTCACTTCAGTGCAGACGAGGGTGTTTCCAATATACTCACCAATGGAGGCAGGCCTTCAGGAGGTAGAGTCTTATCGTTGACTTTGGCATAAGTTGTAAGGATGGCGTGGGCTTTCTCCACCTCGCCAGAAATTAGTAACCATCTCGGCGACTCCTTCACAAGTGGAGAAGAGAAGATGGCGTACGTTCCTGTTAGGAAAACGAAGAAGAAAGTGAGTGTTCTCCACTCCGTCACAATTGCTGCGACGCCCGACATGAAACATATGCCTGAGGCCCACCAATACTGGGTGGCGATCCCAAGGAATGCACGCCACTTTGCTCCCAGAGGCTCAGTGCTCAGGACGAACGATGCTACTCCTACACCGCCGCAACCGAACCCGATCGGTAGTTTGAAGATGAGGTACTGCCAATAACCAAGAGATGCAGCCGAGGCCGCCGCCCCCGTCGCTGCGATCGCCAAGGACATGTACATGGCGACCCAGCGACCTTTGATGTCTGCAAGCTGACCTAGTAAACCGGCACCGAAGAAGAACCCAACGAAGAACATCGAATCCGCGAAGGTAACTTTCCATGCATCGTTGCAAACGAGGTCCCACTCGGACACCACCGATGCCGACTTCGATTCCCATTCCCAATCATCATCGCCCAGGCTACAAATATCTGTCACGTTGCCACCGATTCCGCAGAGAGTGTTGTCATCGGAAGTACATCGCCACTCGGGTGTTCGCTCAGTGAACACCGACATAAGCGTGAGCATGACCGCCGGCACCCACGCCATGGAGGACAAGAGGAAATGCCTAAGTTGAGCCTTGCCGTTCTCCCCTACATGCAAGCTCAGCATTTCGTCGAGTGTGATGGCATTCCTGGTGCTCGTACTCTCTCCCTCCGTCCCTCTATCCGTATCGTCCTCCGAGATGGGCGTGCTCGAAGACATCTCCAAGCTCTGCATCGCTCGCTCGCTTTTGGCAGGTTCCTTTTCGTTGGTTTTCAAGAAGAGGAAACCGACGCGGATTCTTGCGGACGTTTGATTTCCGACCCATTTTCGGTCAATTTCCGAGAGATTTTCAGTGCGATCAGGCTGGCTTGGCAGGCTGCCGAGCAATTAGTTACGCGCTTTCACCGCACTGTTGTCCGGACACGGCGCCGGATTCGTGATCGGCGATGAGCGAGATTCCTGTCGTGAATGACATCAAGGTTGTGTACGGTGAGCAACTCGGCGATGCGGAAGAGCGCTATGCCAGGCTCATCGCCACCTTCGAGGAGCAGTACGGGGGCAAACCCGATTTGTTGGCTCGCTCCCCCGGGCGCGTGAACCTGATTGGCGAGCACATTGATTATGAGGGTTACAGCGTCCTGCCTATGGCTCTCGCCCTGGATACTATCGTTGCCGTGAAAGTGGACGCAGGTTCTGACAGGCTGGTCGTTTCGAACACAAACCCGGAGTACACCACGAAAGAGTTCAGCACTGACCCGAGTCAGCAAGTTGACACCGCGAGCCTGCACTGGACAAACTATTGCATGTGCGGCTATAAAGGCGTGTTCGATTTTCTCGGGGAAGCTGGAAAGGCCCTGCCGGAAACAATCGGCCTGAAAATCATGGTGGACGGGCGTGTTCCCACAGGAAGTGGATTGAGTAGCTCTTCAGCTCTCACTTGCGCCACCGCTGTGGCTGTGATGGCTGCTCACAACCTCGCGTTCACAAAAGCAGAAGTGGCCGACTTCACCTGCAAGTGCGAGAGGCACAGTGGGACACAATCTGGTGGCATGGATCAGGCGATTAGCATCATGGGTCAAGTCGGAGTCGCCAAACTTGTTGATTTCAATCCAGTGCGTGCCAGTGACGTCAAACTGCCGAAGGGATCGGCGTTTCTCATCGGCAACTGCCTTGCTGTCAGCAACAAGGCGGAGACGGCGCACGAGCGCTACAACCTCCGCGTCATGGAGTGTCGACTAGCTTCCATCGTCCTTGCCATGGAGCTCGGCGTCGCTCAAGCAGAGGCCCTTGAGTTCTCGACACTTTTGCAGGTTCAGAGGCTCACAGGGAATCTCGAGGAGTCTGAGAAGGCTGCGGACAAGCTCCTTCATGACGGAGCATACACAAAGGTTGAACTCGAGGAAAAGCTTGGCAAATCTTTGGATGATCTTTTCAAAGACTCGCCAGCTTCTCTCCTTGTGCTTCAGCACAATACCAAGGGATTCAAGCTTCATGATAGAGCCGTGCACGTGTATTCTGAGGCTGCGCGTGTTCACAAATTTTCAGACGAGTGTGCGGCAAATCCTTCGCTCCAGAGGCTCGGCGAGCTCATGAACGCGAGCCACGAATCTTGCCGCAAGTTCTACGAGTGCTCCTGCGAAGAGTTGGATGAGTTGGTCGAGGCCTTCAGGTCTTGTGGAGCTATTGGAGCACGTCTGACTGGTGCTGGATGGGGTGGTTGCGCTGTTGCTCTAGTGGAGCTAGATATGGTGGATTCCGTGTTGTCTCGAGTGAAAGACATGTTCTTCAAGGCTCGAATTGATAGTGGCAGGCTCCTCGAAGGTGGGATCTCCGAAGTGTTGTTCGCTTCTCTTCCTTCAAGCGGAGCGGCTATCCTAAAGGGAATTTGACGGTGCATGTACCTTCGTATTTCGTTAACACTTAATTTCATGAAGCGCTCGCCAACCCTTTGACCGCTTCTCCCCTCGCTCGTGGGCAGGACCTGCTATCACCCTTGAAATATGAGCGCCCTCTCACTTCCCTTTCTCTCCGAAAAGGATCCCATCAACGTCCTGTCCCTTTCGAACATACACACCGCCACTCTCAATGAGCCCAGGGCATGGTCGGTAGGCTTTGATGGGCCACCACGAGAAGAGTGGGATCGCGCCCATGCCACCGATGATGCGACCGGACCCATCACACTGCATCTTCTCTTTAGCAAGACCACAAGAGTCGCAGCTCCCGGTGCAACCAGCCTGATCCTTGCTCTCAGCTCGCACGGTCAACAGGTTTCCACGCGAGGAGCCCTTGGATGCGGTGGACGTCGGACGTCTGTACTTCGAGTGGAGGAGCGTGGCCGTCAGGGGAAGAGCGCCCGTGGACGCAACGAAAGAGGCCGACATCTTCGGAGGACAGATCCGACGATGAAATTTGATCTGCGAGAAATAAGTTTACCCGAGGTCGGGCAAGACGTCGCGGTCGCAGTCGAGTTCTGGGCTACTACGGCCGGCGATCGGATAATGACACGTCGTTGGCACGGGAGTTTGTGGACGAGAAGCGGATACAGCCTTTACAGTAAATGCAGAAAAACTGCAGCACAGTTTTAGTTATATCGCTGGTCATATTTTTATTATTTAGTTTCAGCTACGCTTGTAGAACTCGAGGTCATACTGCGTCTGCTCATCATCTTTCGATATCGTCCCGAACGAGTTGCGGAGGCGCTTAGCCTGCTCCTTATCCTTCTCCACCAAAGTGTCAGGCACGACCGAGAAGACGGCGTAGAGGCGACCGCCGTAGACCGTGACGGATGCGAAGATGGCGCCGAAAAACCCGTACAGATCGAAATCCACGTACGTCTGGCCGTTCACGTCGCGGTCGACAACCTCGACGGAATCCGCGGCGACGATGGCATCCTGGAGGTTATAGTCGGAGAGTGCGAGATCGGAGAGGATACCTTGCCGATCCTCCTTCAGCCTGTTGTAGCCTGTGAGCGTGACGCAGTACACCTTCTCCCCGCTGCTCTTCGGATTGGACCAGCGACTGTCCGTGCCGTTTGTGGACTTCTCGACCTTGTTCACGGTGTCCACGGTCCAGCCCTGGGGGATATCGTAGTAGTATTTGAACTTATCGAAGTTATTCTCATTACCGCCGTATCCACCGTACGACGAAGACGTGGTGGCCTCGCCATAAAACCTCAGGTAACCGTCTCCGAGGTCTGAAGGGTTCTTGAAGGTCTCTCCCTCAGCCCTGGCCCCCGATGGCAAGCTCACCACGATGGCAGCGGCAAGGCCGGTTCCGAAGATCTGTCGACGACTCGGCTGAGTCGAGCTCGAGTCGTCCGAGGGCATAAGCGAAGCTCTGGTCGTAGTACCCACTCTTCGCAGGGCTCGCCTCTGTCGGACTGCGGACAGGAGCGCATTGGGCTGAAAAGTGGTGACGTGAGCAGCTGACGTGGTCATCGCGCTGTCGATCGAAGGGATACGCGGCGCGAAGAGACCGAGAGAATGTGCGAGGGGAGTCGCTGTATTCGCGTTCTCGCCGCGAGTGGTAAGCTTGCGGAGGAAATGTACGAGATGGATCCTGAGCACCCCTGCCACCGCTGTGTGGGGCGCCCCGCTGGGTAAAGAAAGATAACTCACCCTGATTCTCTCACCACGCGAGATAGACGATTTCGATGGGGTTTGGGCTCGGGCTTCGGGTCCTGAGATTATCGGGGTTGAATGCCATGATGACTCAACAATGGCGAATCCCAACCGGCGAGAAAGTCCAAATCCGATTGGCCGCCCGCTAACAACAAATGCACGTGATTTCCCAAAAGCCGGTAGGGATCCGAACCGCTGAAGCTCAGAACCTTCGTGCACGAACGCGGCAACCTCTTCGCGACAGGCTTGTCCGACAGAGTTTTTGCGTTCTCTACCACCAAGATGGCCGCCATGTTGACACACGCGGCTTCGGCGCCCGTCGCGACCGCCGCGAGGGCCATTAATCCGAAATCAACTGTTCGGGGCTCCGTTTCCACCGCGAGCCTGAGCACCAACGCGGCGGCTTCCCGCTCTGCACAGTTCGTCCAGGGTGAACGTGCCGCGGCGTTTTCGCTTCGTCAGCGCAGGCAATCATCCGCCGTCTCTAAGCGCTCGCTCGCCAAGCGCGTCGTTAGCGCGAGCGCATCTTCCGGAGTTCCCGCGGTGCAGGCTGCTGCGGCTTCCGAATGGAAGGGCGCGAAGCTGAAGCCTCTCGGGTACTCCGTTCTCGCGGGCCTCCTGATCTGGCTGATCCCGGCCCCTGCCGGTGTCTCGGCCCAGGCTTGGCACCTACTCGCCGTCTTTGTGGGCACCATCGTCGGCATTATCACCAACGTGCGTCCCCGACCCGTCGACCCAATCCCAATCGGTTTCCGTGAGAATGTTGCCGCCCCTTCGTGGGAGATATTTTTCCCTCTCCACATGTCTGACGGCTGACGCTCTTCCACGATCCTTCGACCGCGCAGCCTCTTCCCCTCGGTGCTACCGCGATGATCGGTCTTGGTGTCTCCATGGTGACCGGCCTGTTGCCTTTCGCCGCCGCTTTCAGTGCGTTCTCGTCTGAGATTCCCTGGCTTATTGCGCTCGCCTTCTTCCTGGCGCGTGGTTTCATCAAGACAGGTCTCGGCAACCGCATCGCCTACTACATCGTTTCCCTGTTCGGCAAGTCCACGCTTGGCCTGACCTACTCTCTGGTCTTCTCCGAGGCCCTGCTGGCACCCGCCATTCCCTCCCTCGCGGCCCGCGCTGGTGGCATCTTTTTGCCTCTCACGAAGGCGCTCTGCGTTGCGTGTGGCTCAGAACCCGAGAAGGGCACCGAGAAGAAGATGGGCGCTTACGTCATGACCACTGTCTTCCAGACCTCGACCATCACCTCCGGCATGTTTATCACTGCAATGGCTGCCAACCCTCTGTCTGTGAACCTCGCCGCCGCTGCTATTGGCCAAACCATTACCTGGGGCCAGTGGGCTCTCGCTGCATCCGTGCCCGGCCTCATCTGCCTCGTCGCCGTGCCGCTCATCCTCTACGTGCTCTATCCCCCTGAGGTGAAGGACTCTCCCGAGGCTCCTGTCAAGGCCAAGGAGGAGCTCGAAAAGCTCGGCCCCATGACATCTGACGAGAAGATCATGGCTGCTGCCCTCTCTGTCACCGTCGCCCTTTGGATCTTCGGCTCTAAGTTTGGTATCGGCGCTGTCGCCGCCGCGCTCGTTGGCCTCTCCACCCTGCTCATTACCGGTGTCATCACATGGAAAGAGTGCCTCGCTGAAGGACCGGCCTGGGATACCCTCACCTGGTTCGCAGCTCTCATCGCCATGGCTGCCTACCTTAACAAGTACGGTCTCATTCCCTGGTTCTCCTCGACAGTTGTGAAGGTCGTGTCCGCTGCCGGCCTTGCGTGGCAGCCGGCTTTCCTCGTGGTCGTGCTCCTCTACTTCTACTCCCACTACATGTTTGCCTCCGGTGCGGCGCACATTGGTGCCATGTATACCGCCTTCCTTTCCGTGCTTGTTGCGTGTGGCGCCCCTCCCCTTGCTTCTGCCCTCGTTCTCGGCATCTTCTCCAACATCATGGGTTGCACCACTCACTATGGCATCGGTTCTGCGCCTCCTTTCTTCGGCGCTGGCTATGTGCCCCTTGCCACCTGGTGGAAGATTGGCTTCGGTCTTTCCGTCTTCTACATTGCCACTTTCCTCGGCATTGGCTCAGTATGGTGGAAGCTGATTGGTATCTATTAAGTGCCGAGAGCATTTTCTCAGTTGGGATGCATCCCAAGCGTCCGAGGAGGTTGCCGCGAAGGTTGAGGCGCCAGTGGAGGCTGCCAGGCCCGCGGCGGAGCCCCTCGTTCGCAACGGCGCCAAAGTTTTGTTGGACGTCGACCTCGTAGAAAAAGCGTGTTGATACAATAAAATGAACATTATTACACTCAAAGTTGAGCTACAACACTTTCATCATCGTTCGCTAATCACAGAAGAGATGCCCCCGCAGCATCCATCAACCATGCGACATCACCCTTCACATAGGAAGCCGGAATCTTTGGGTCGTCCCCAGCACTTTTTATGATTGTCGCTGCCATCTCAGCCTTGCCTTCCCCTATGGCGGTGAAACATTTCTTCTTTGCAGCGTTCACGACAGGCATCGAAAATGTGATTCGTTCGGGTGGTGGTTTTGGCGAGTCGGAAATGGGCAATATCCAGGGCTCTGTGACCTTCAGAAGTGGGTGCTCTGGAAAAAGTGAGCAGATGTGTCCGTCGGGTCCAAACCCGAGCAGTAACAGATCGAAAATGGGCAAGCCGTCTTTCGTTGGTAGGATACTGCTCGACAATCCTTTCAGTCTTGCATCATATTCCGCAGCGCAGGGCTGCGCCGCACCCTCGTTCTTCTGACACAGGCTCTCTTTGATGGCATACAGCTGCGACGCAGGGATCGGTACGTCCGAAAGCAGTGCTTGCAGGGCCCCGCCGTAGTTGCTTTCCGGGTCATCGTGAGGAACGCATCTTTCATCGACCCAGAAGACGTGCCAATTATCCCAGTCTATTTCATTTTTTCCCTTCAGCCCACCAAGTAGTTTGATCAACGAGCCACCCGCGAGCGCGACGGTGAAGGAGCCCCGCTCCTCGATCGCCTGCTCGGCAGCCTTCATCGTCAAACTCGCCAGTGCGTCCGCGACTTCGGCCTGGTCCTGAAATATATGCATGTTGTTATCAGCATTAGCCATCGCGATGGTGCTTCTGCGATTTGAAACAAAATTAGTCAACAACGAACATCGAACACGCTGAGGAGCACGTTCGGAAGGAGACGCGACGAGATGTTTTATTTTGGATCGCATTGATGGGGTCGCTCACACCTCCTGTTGGAGCTCGCGTGCGAGGGTTTAGGGTTTCTGCACTGTAGCAGGCTTGTCGCCCGGGTACTGAGCTCGACCTTACCAGACAGAGCAATCCGCACCGCCTGGGCAGACATTTCTCGCGTGAATATCTTGTGCGCCCTCCTCCCCGGCTTTTCCGGAGTTGACTGTTGGCGAAACCAGCTCTCGACATTTTGTTTTGAACCAGTCGACCAGATTTGGACCTTCTGCTCAGAAGGACCTGCGCCGACCGGTAACAGTGTTTCTACGAGGTTTCTGTTGCTAGATGCGTTGAGTGCTATCTAAGGCGTCGGGATTATGTTGCCGTTGCCCGAGGTGATACGGCTTTCGCTCCTCGAGACGGCACGGCTTTCCGATGAGAAACTTCTGAAGCGCACGCACGGCGACATTCTCGCATCTCTCGAGGGGCCATCAGATGCACGGGTGGGCAGGGATACCCTTGTTCTGTGTGCGGAGGTTGCATTAAAGGTGAGTTCAAGTTACCACCAATGTCCTGCTCGGAGCGAAAGCACTCTGCCCGAAGTTCATGACCTCTTCGCTGCGCAGCCGGTCAACCAAAAAAAGATCCGAGTCCTCACCGCGGCCTCACCCTCCTCCCTCGTATCCTTTATGCCGTCAGGTTGGAGCAACGACGATCGCGACTCAGATGCTCGACATCTACTTTCTCGAGTCGAGCAAGTTCTGGTCCGATGATTCCGACATCGGTCAGGTCGAGCTCAAAGATCAGTACGTGTGCAGAGCTTGGTTCGCAAAGGCGCTGGTATGTTCCGAGGATGCCAAAGGTCTCACAGGTCAGGACCTTGTCACCGGGGTCGAGAGGGCTTTGAAATGTCTCCTCGAAGGAATCAAGGTGGCACTCCAGGATTCGCGATACGTTTTCTTGCTTTATGACGCGAGCGTCCATTACTGGAACATCTCGAGACCATTGCAGAAGAGTGGGACGCGGCGGCACCTTGTCGACGCATCCACGTCAGTCAACGATGCACTGCAGAAGGTCTCCGGTCATGAGGAGTGGAAGGCACACCATCTTCGAATCCATGCTCTTTGTCTCAGCGATGCTGGAAAAAATGCTGATGCTCTCAAAGTCGCTTCAGACGCCGTCGATTTGTGCAAAGCGAATGTCCCAGAGCTCTCAGTGTTGGCGATCAAGATGAAGTCACATGTCAGCAGCTTAGAAGGTTTGAAGGAGGGAGGAGATGGTGTGGACGGAGCCATTGCCCTCATGCAACATGTGCGCTCCGGAGCATGTGCAGATATTGAAGATGTCAAGAACACTTTGATTGAAGCTTGGAAATTGGTTGATCCAGCAGCGGAGAAGTTAGAAGCTGCAAAGGATGAGTCCGCAGAGGATGCTCAACTGGACGTCGTGGCTGAAATCGGGTGGATCGCAGCACAAAATCAAGTACTAGACCTTGCGGCATGGTGCCTAGAACGTGCGGCTGATGATTCCAGTCTTATATCTCGTGTTCGCGATGAGATGACAAGGGGTATGATTGCACTCCACAACCTTGGAGAGAAGCGTGGTACTCTGGATTCGGAAGCCATAAGGGTTCACAAGGACGTCATTCTTGAGGCGGAGAAAAGCCTTTCAACGTTTTCGAGGCTCCAGGATTTTGATGGTATACATGACGCTTGCCAAATGATTTGGATAGCCAGTCTACCGCTTCAGCAGAGCAAGTTTCGTCATCACCTCACCCGTGTACTCGGGGCAGCTGCGCTCGCGTTAGAAACAGTTGGATCCTCTGCCAACAGGTTGCGGACTTCTTTGCACCTTGAGCTAGCATACTGCTACATTTCTGAAGACATGGTTGGTCAAGCGAAAGCACAGGTCTCCAAGGGCCTCGCCATCGATTACGTTGCTCCGGCTGAAGAAATCAAGAGTACGGGTTATGAGCGTCCGCTAGATCGCTTCTTGGATCCTTTGCACCGCATGCTTTCCCTGAAGAGCAAAATTCATGATGATCCAGATGACATTGAGGATCAAGCTTTGTTGCTCGCAGAACAAGCACGCGATGCAAAAAGTGTGGAAAGCAAGACCGATATTCTGCAGCGCGCTGTCGACGCACTGATGTCTCTGCAACCAGCGACCTTGCCTTCCGAATCAGATGAGATGAGTACCGAGGAAAGGGAAATGCGCCGTCGATCTGCAAGGGCACGAATAAACATTTGGGGCTCTGTGATCAAGGTCGCCATGGACGCGAAGCAGATATCTATGGTCCATCGACTTGCAAAGAATGTGGTTGATACTGCTGGCTGGGATTTGATCAAGGATAAGGACATCATCCTGTTGCAAGCTGATGTCAACTTGCTTGATGGTCTGGCGTCTTTTGACATCCTTCGGTCTCGCGGCGAGCCTATCATTCCACCAAATGAAATCAACACGCAAGTTACCATCACGACAGGATCTACGGAAGAACTTCAAAACAACACGATCGCCGCATTTGTAAGGGCTATGCATCTTGGAGCTAGTGTAGGTGAGGACTGGGTGGTCTTGAATGCGGCGGCGAATGTTTGGAACAACTATCTTGACGCTTTTACGGCACACAGGTACGCCGAAATGTTACCAGCGACGGCGCCAGTGTTTGCAGAACTCTGCAAAGTGGAGTGTTGTGACGAAATCTTGCTTGGAAACTTTGCTGACGCTCTGTCATGTGGATATGAGCATGCCGCGTTTCTTTCTGTCACGGATGCTGATGATACCAAAGAGGATGGTATGTCTGGTTACAATTCACTGCGCTTGACCTTGAGGGACCACAAGTTTGAAGATTCCCAGGATGTGAAGCGTGGGATCGAAACATGCGAATCCGTCCTCAATCGAGTGGATGAAAGAAACGCGCGCAAGCTATCAGCGACACTCGCGAGGCTACACGCTTCGATGGGTACTTCATCTGAAGCAAAGGTTGAGGAAGATCCTGTTGCGCAAGTTTCTGCGATTATCCAGCGTCTGACGCTTCCCGGTAGCGATGATGCCTCAAGTGACATGCTGAACGAGGCTATGACTCTGCTGCGACCGACTGAAGGCGAAATACTTGGTGATCTGGAAACATGGGCGAGGCTCGGAGAGACAGCCTTGAAAGCCAAGGTATATGGGGCTGCGATTGAGTGTGGCAAGCAAGCCGAGATATTTTTGAACAAATTGACGCAGAGTGCCCCGTCCATAAGCTGGTACTGGGGTGGTGTTGCTGAGAGTACATTCGGTTGTGGTATTCTTGCACTGATCCGCCCTGATCATCAAGATCAGTCAACGCAGGATACTTTAAGGGAGACAGCGTTCCAGCATCTTGTGCAGGCGGCAAAGTGTGGAAGGCGAGCTAATCGGAGTGACATTGTTTCTTACGCGGCGAAGCATTTTTGGAATTCGGCAACATCATACATGTCTTCGGCAACAACTCGGAGAAACATCTTTGGTCATCTTCAGGTCATCATTGACGCGTGCCGTGCAACGAAAGTCAGAGATGACGGATTGATGAAGTTAATGTGGGTTCTATACTTCGATTGTCTGGTAGATAAGAAGGCTTGGACTGATGGAATCAAACAGATAGATGAGGCTTTCAAGATGTTGCCTACCAGTGACCACCAGCGCCTCTGGGAATACAAGGTTTTGTTTCTCTCTGCCACTGGAAGAAAAGCTGAAGATGAGCTTGATATGCTTTCGTCGTACGATGAAGAAACGCAAGCAAAGGTGTGGGCCGGAGTTGCTGTTCAAGCCACCTCAAAACTTGAGGGAATGAAGGCGTACAGGAAAGCTATAGACGTGCTCGTCAACAATACCGCAATGAGGGTTGACCTCATGATCGACTTTGCTGATTGGATGTATGCCAATGGTCAACCCGTATCTGATGCTGAGGATTTACTTGTTTCTACACTTGATATTTTGCTAGAGACGGACGCTGAATCGAGTGGTGACAACATGGACTGTGAATCACTCGCCACATCTCAGCAGCTTGGGGTCACAGAGTTTTGCTTCATTGTTCGGGTGTGTGTTATGCTCTCCAGGATGTCAGGGAGCAATGTTGAACGCACTGATTATTTGTTGACAGCGCAACATTATGCCTTGCGGATGTTGCTTGACCCCCTTGCAGAGGCGATGAGAACAATGCCTGCGTCAAACATTGAAGGTTGCGCAGCCACACCAGAAAGTATGGAGGAATGGGCAAATTTCAAGTTTACTGATAAGTTGGTAGCACGACTGCGGGAACGCAAAGGAACGTTTGAGATTTCCTTAGAATCCGTTGGTCGACCTGAGCGAATACTGCATTATATCGACTACCTGTGCAGCGGTCTGGAGTCTGCGAGCATGCACCTGCAATGCCTTCCCGTATGCCAGCTTGGCGTGCTAATCGCTAAAATTGTGGCCAAGGATGATTCCCTGGCATCCGTTTACCATCTTCGACTGGCCTCGCTCGCGGATGCTTTGTGCTTAAAATCAGCTGCCATCATGCATGAAGAGCTTGCAGGATCCCTCGAGCTCTCTGTCGAAGAAATTCGGCGAGGACGCGAAGAAGTTAAGCGACAAGAATCACTCAAAGAATTGTTGTCGGACGATGAGCCCTCGTCTGGTGTGATCGACGTATCGAAGCCCCTTCGCCCTTATGCACTACGTGATTACTGGATAGCTCGCGGCGCGTACCTGGAGAAACGCGGTGCCCTGGTCGCAGCCAATATTCTTCTGCAGGAGACAATCCGGCACGCGCGTGCCCACGATGATGTGGCTGTTGAAGCCCGGGCGTATTTACACCTGGCAAAGTGCGCAGCTCGCGGCAACATGCCCATCGATGCAGTTAAGCTCCAACACCGTGGACAGACTCTTGGTGGAGACGTTTTTTTCTGGGGAGAAAGCATGTGTGACTATACCATGTACAAGCTAAGTACACGAGACGGCAAGCTATCAGCAAAGGATTCCCTCGTAACGGCTCTGAACTTGTTGCAGAGCCGTTCAAGTTCTTCCAGATGTGGTGATACCCTTGATACCAAAATGGTGATGGCGAGTCTTCTTACCGAGCTCAGTCGGATTTTGGAGCTGGAAATCAAGAATGCGATAGAGGTGGGCGAGAATCCACGCGCTCAATATACTGATGCTGTGAATGCCATTTCTGAAGCAGTCGCCATCCTGCAAGATTGTGGAGGTGGCATGGACTACGTGAACGTTTTGATGGCAAAGGCCATGCTGATGTATAAAGATCCGAGTGCAATAGGTGATCCACGGCCAGGCTTACGCGTTATCAAGGAGATCATTTTCGAGGCCGAGACGGAGGCAGAGCGAATCTACACAGCCGCTTGTGTATCCTCGATAAATCCTCTCACCACTTCGTTGCCTGCGGCACGATTACTTGCAGCAGTTAAGAACGCCAGGGCTGGTTGCCTGTTGGAAATTGCACATGCTGAGAAAGTCCTAGAATATCTGGACAGAGAAAACAACAGACCCGAATTTCCTTCTATCCACGGTGTGGATGCGACTGCCATCCTCGCATTTCTTGACGATAGCGCCCCAGAGAGTTTCAAGGATACTCTCAATGACGCAGAGGAGGCAATTGTCGTTGCTTCCGAAGCCACCAATTTGCACAAACGCGATGATGGCAGAATCGATTCACTTTGTCTCTTGGGTGAAGCACTCCTTGCGGTTCACAATGCTCAAACGAGGACCAAGATTTGGCGGAAACCCCCTCCAGTTCCTCCGCCGACACCTCCCCCTCCACCTGCACCTCCTACACCAGACGAGAAAGAAGAGGAAGCAGCTGCAGAAGCGGGCGATTCAAAGGAGGAATCAGAAGGTGCCGAAACAGAAGACGTGAAGCCTGAGCAAGTAACTGATGATGCGCCTGAAGGTGATAGGCAGAGCGTAGTAAGTGATGCGGAGACAGACATCCCTTCAGTCGGCGAGGAAGACGAGGAAGAAGAAGAGTCGCATTTACCTCACTCCACGTTTCGGGGTGAGCTTGTCAAGCCGCGTGCTATACGTTCTCTCGAGCAAGCTATACAGTTCGGAATTGAGGCGTGCAAGTACGATATCGTTTCCAAGGCTGCCATGCATCTTGCTCATGCGCATGGGTCTGCCGATACCGGTAAAGCAGCAGCGGCTCTTGCGTTAGTGCAGTCCTGCCAAGCTGTTGAAACACACTTGTCAATTTTCATTTCAGCGGCTGACGAGCAGGACATCGAATCGCTCATAATCAAGAATGACAGGATCATTCAGGGCGCTCTGAACGAGATGACATCCAGTAAATACAGTGCTTTACTTTTTGAGCGCTTGAAGACCTCTTGCACAGCATGGGGGAAACTGCAGATTGATGCAAAGCAAGCACTGTCGGCTTCTTCGACTTTGCCCGATGATCTCTTCGTCTTTTCTTTACAATGGCTCGTCGGGCGAGGTGGAGATACGTCGCTAGCGATCGCCATGCACGGCAAAGACGATGAGCGGACTGGTGCGTACGTCGTGTCAGCTAATCAGGAGCAGCTTGAAGCTGCTGTGCAACTCACCGCGACGTATCGCTCAAGTGTTGAAAAAGCTGTTATTGCAGCGAGCTCATCCGAAGATCCAGATGCACTACAATCAGTGTTCGAATCCGTGGATATTGTCGCGGGCTGGGACGAGGTTCGAAAAGCAACGGAGTGGGTCCTCGAACCGATCATTTCAGCTTGGAGATCCTTCCTGGGCAAGGGGGGCTCAAAGGAAAAGAAAATTGTACTGCTGGTTGACGAGGCGCTTGCATCACTGCCCATCGAAGCTTTGGAATTCTTGAACGATGCCGAGAGTATTTCGAGAGACTTCTCGCTGCATATGTTATCCAATCGGCTCGCGCGGGGTTCAGACATTACAGCCGCACACATGACAGCGCTAATTGACCTTCGGAAGGAAGATTTGCCTCAATCCGATGCTGACAAAATAAGAATTCCAGGGGAGTTTGCTCTCCTGAAGCAGAAGTTCGGATCAGGCTGGAATGTGTTGATGGGAACACCTGAAAGCATCCCGGGGGAGGCAGAGTGTCAACGGGCGATGGCTGCTGCGAAGGCGCTCCTGTACTATGGTCATGGTCGGTTTTTGTCATACGTGTCGCCCTCGGCAGTTGCCAGTGTTGACTTGTCCAGTTGCCGACTTGCTGTGTTGGCATGCAACACAAACAATGAAGAATCCCAAAGGATGCAGGCGATGCTCGACGGTAGGAAGACTGCCGATAAAAAGGCTCTTGAAGAACCTTACAGGACGGCCGCGCTGTTGTCCATGCGTGGTGTCGAATCTATTGTGCTGCCAAGTTTCACTGTAGGGAATGCAAGAGCCAATTCGGAATTCCTAACCTCTGTGTTGGGAGGCGGTCCCGTGGCGAGCTCTGTTTGGAGGGCTGATACACCAAAGCCACCAAGGAAGGAAGAAGAAATCGAAGAAAATGAACCGGAAGGGAAAGAAGTTGAGGAACCAGAGGAGGGAGCGAATGCGGAGGGCGAAGATGAAGCCGGTGACGACGAGTCGGAGGCAGTTGAGCCACCGCCGCCTCCACCACCTCCTCCGCCGCCACGTGGGCCATACAGGACATACGTGATTTACGGGCACCCTCTTGTCAAGATTAGCTAGCTAGCAAGTACGAAGGTAGATACGAAAGGTTTCAATAGGTTAGACACGCAAATGAACCAAAGACGTATTAGTTTTTCTAATTGTTCTTCTAGGGATCAAGGCTGTACACGCGAGCATTTGCTCATGACAAATCGACACCACGCATCCGAACAATCACTGATCTAGGCGCTCCTTGAGGACATCCATGACCAAGCCGAAATCCTCCTTCACCTCCACCGGAGGGTTGGCGAACTTGCCAACGATACCTTCAATCTCACCAGCGTGGTAAGCGACCTTACTCTGCGCGAACTTCAGACCGTGCGCGGTGCTCACCACCACAACCTTATCGCTGGGGCCGATAGTCTGAGCCTCCCTGAGCTTCTTGAGCGCCGCCAGGGCAACACCAGTGTGGGGGCAGTTGAACATGCCCGTGAGGTCAGCCTCAGCAGCGGCGTCCATAAGCTCCTCCTCGGTCGCCTCCTCCACGATTCCGTTCGTCTCCTTCAGCGCGTAAACGGCGCGGTCGATGGACACAGGATCGCCAATCTGGATGGCGGAGGCAAAGGTGGGCTCAGCCTTGATCGCCTCGAACTTCTCGAACCCGGTCTTGTACGCGCGGTACAGGGGGTTTGCGTTGTGCGCCTGTGCCACCACCATCCTGGGAAGCTTGTCCACAAGCCCGAGGTCCTTGCACATTTTGAATCCCTTGAAGAAAGCGTAAACATTTCCGAGGTTTCCACCGGGGATGATGACGTAGTCGGGAACCTGCCAGTCAAACTGCTGGAGGATCTCGATTGCGGCGGTCTTCTGTCCCTCAAGGCGGAGGGAGTTCAGGGAGTTAGCCAGGTAGATAGGGAGCTCCGCGGTCACCTCGCGAATAAGGCGCATGCAGCCGTCGAAGTCGGTGTCAATGGACAGCACGAGGGATCCGTTAGCAATGGGCTGCACGAGCTGCGCCAGGGAGATCTTGTCTGCGGGGAGGAACACGATGGACGGGATGCCCGCAGCCGCCGCGTACGCGGAAAGGGCGGCGGAGGTGTCACCAGTGGACGCGCATCCGACGGCCGCGAGCGGCTTACCCTGTTTCCTCATCCTGTTCACCTGGGACACGAGCGCGGTCATACCGAGATCCTTGAAAGAACCGGTGTGGCTGTTGCCGCACTGCTTCACCCACAGGTCGTTCATGCCGAGCACCTCGCGGCCGTAGCGGTCGGCCCAGAAGAGGTTGGAGTTGCCCTCGAACATGGAGACGATGTCGTCGTCCGAAATTCCGGGGAGGACCCACTCCTTCTTGCTCCACACGCCGGAGCCGTAAGGCCAGACGGTCTTGCCGACGCGCTCGTCAAAGAGAGCCTTCCAGTACTCAGGAGGGTAGATGGCAAGGGCCTCCATGTCGTGCTGGACATCGAGGAGACCGCCGTTCTTGCTCCGGTAGATGACGTCGTCGATGGAGTACTCCTCGTTCTGATCGCCAGCAAAGGGCACGTACTTGCAGTTGAAAAGTGTGCTCTTCTCGAGAGGAGCTGCGAGAGAGGGGCGAAGGTCAGCGCGGGATAGGGCTGAATTATGTGCGAGGCTCTCGGGCTGAATCTGGAGGGTTTCGTGTGATCGGCTGGGGCTTGCGCACTCACCACGACGGCCGGCCTGCTCGCGGATGCTCCCAGTCGCGGCACGAACGCCAACGTTGACCTTGCGGGCGCGGGACTGATCGTTAATAGCCACGGGCTGGACGATGGACCTGGAGCTCAGGGAGCGAGCGCCAGTGGCACCACGGCCGCTGAAGACAAGGGCCGAATTGGGGGCGAACGCAGCCATGACGCTGGTGAGATACAGACGAGGCTGTTAACCACGGAGGAAGGAGCCGGCGATGATAGCAGCGGCCGGACCGACTTCACGACAGCACGATGTGCCCCGTGTTGGTTACTCCTGTATGCACGGAGCCTTTGAGGGCGCCGCCCCAAGAAACTTTCGCTAAACCCTGAAAAAGCCTCTCATCACGGATGACGT
>TARA_B100000401_G_scaffold419353_1_pt1 | contig 18341 bp, 23 predicted proteins | sample TARA_B100000401 | Tara Oceans TARA_B100000401 (sample SAMEA2620786) | marine metagenome | biome: marine biome (ENVO:00000447); feature: surface water layer (ENVO:00002042); material: "saline water (ENVO:00002010), including plankton (ENVO:xxxxxxxx)" | depth 5 m
GTGAAATTTTGTTTATAGTATCCCTTCACGTTAGTCTTATCAACTAACTTCCACCTTCTCGTCTTTTCGTTCCAGTATCGATGACCCGACCCACCAGGTCCCGCATTCATTGCTATTAAGGCTCGTTTTTGTTTCACATACTTTTTGACCGTTGATGTGAGATCCCTTTTAGCTTTTTTTAGGCTTTTAGCGGGACTTCTGGTTACAACGGGACTTCCCATTTGGGGAAGATTATTGTTATTGTTGTTAACCCTTATGGAGTTATTTCCACTGGCGAGACGCATCTGGCGACCATTGCCGTAAGCTCTTCGCACGGCGCGGCGCAATCCCAAACTATTACTGCTACTGTTAGAGTTGTAATTGGTATTGGAGTTTGAGTTTGAATTGGAATTGGAATTGGAATTTGGGTTTCTTCTCGGCGCGGGCATCCGTGGAGGAAGATGTCCAGATTCTCGAAAACGGCGAATCCTGGCCGCCGTCATGCGCGCACCACCTCGTAAACGTAAGACAAGATGAAGCGTCGACTCCTTTTGGATATTGTAGTCTCCTAAGGTCCGACCATCTTCGAGTTGCTTTCCCGCGAAGATGAGACGCTGCTGATCGGGAGGAATACCTTCTTTATCTTGGATTTTAGCCTTGATGTTATCAATGGTATCCGATTGTTCAACTTCTAAAGTGATCGTTTTTCCCGTGAGTGTTTTCACGAAGATCTGCATTCTGCTATATGTGTATATTTAATTTCTGTAGACGGTCAGGATTTCAGATACGGCTGGGTGACGCAACACATCATCTTCTGACATGTCTACATATTCTACATGATCCATCTCTACACAATCTATACGGTCGATGATATCCTCGAGTCCGTTTCGAGTCTGGAGATCGCTCTGTTGCAGATCACCAAGAACCACCATTTTCGAGTTTTCACCGAGACGAGTAAGTAACATCTTCATTTGATTAGGGGTGGAATTTTGCATTTCATCCGCTATCACGAAAGTATTGTCAAAGGTTCTACCTCTCATGAATCCGAGTGGTTCTATATGCACGCGGGACTGAACCTGATTATGGGTTAGGTACTTTTCAATAAACTCTAACATCGGAATAGCCCACGGTTCCATCTTACTCCCCATGTCACCTGGGAGGTATCCAAGATCTTCGTCTGCCGCTACCACTGGCCGAGTGCAAATGATTCTGTCGTATCGGCGGTGAGCTAAATGGATGGAAGCCTCCTGACACGCGAGAATGGTTTTACCCGAACCGGCCGGACCCGTTGCTATAGTTATAGGTTTCACCGTTTGAAGAGCACGAAGGTATGTACATTGTCCAGGAGTTTTCGGAAATTGCATATATACTAATTTAAGGTTTTTAATCTTAAAGTATAGTAAGGATGACTGAGTTCTATTTTGTTACTCTTAAAACTGTGGGTTCTGCGACTATTTTAGACATGAATGAGAAGTCGAGATTCATATGTTTCAAGGATAACAAAGTAGCTTATGACTACGCTTCGTATATCTCGAAGCATAGGGCCGAGTATGGAAAATGGCCCGTTGTAAATTTATCTGTACCCATGATGCGCGTTGAAAAATCGACTGAACGCTTCAAACAAGATTCAGACGTGTACAAAAGCTTACTGGAAATCACTTTTAAAAACCGTGATGACCTAGATAGACTATCGATAGCAACTGGTATCGAATATTTCTATTGTCACAGATTCGAATACGAGGATGTGACGTCGTTTAGAATGAGTGGTCAAGATGTCGATGCCGAGGTTGACGAGATGGTATACAGGGAACGACTAGATTACAGTTTAAAGAATATGTAAGTGTATATTACAGATGTCGTTCGCTTCTAAGTTCGACCCTACAAATAAAGACCACGTTCTTTGGCTACAGAAAGTTGACGACGCGATGGTTGAAATCATGACCAACAATAAAAAAATGGATATGGTACAAGTGGTCAACGATAACCCATTCAAAGCGAAAATCAAAAACCCGCTTGATTGGGCCGACGCACACTTTCAACTCGCGTTAAAATATTCACAGGCCGTCCTACGTGGAACGGCGTTTATTCCTGAGTCCTTTGTAAAATAAATTTGTTGTATTCGTCTAATGTAAAATCCTGTGGCTCGGAATCTGCGTCCATTCGCACAAGTAGAATTTTACCCAAAATACACTCATCACTGAATGGTGATGGTAGTGTATTACCATTTTGCTCACCTTCAGCCGACGCGCGTTTCATGATCACGACGTCGAGTTCGGGCCACTGTCCGACGAAAGTAGCTGGTCCCTGTAATGTTTTGAAAATTTCATTCTTGACAGGGTTTATGTCCAGGTCTATTTCTACAACATCCCCCAGTCCCTCGTGTATTAATACAGCCTTCGTCATTTAAGTATACGAATAAAAAAGTTGATATTACTATATGGAGATATCGTTAAGATTCGCTTTATTTATGCTAGTTGTAGTTGTTTTACTCATTGAATGGTGTTCTGAGAAGTATTCTTTGCATGAGCTGGATTCTCTCTGGGGTGTGACGAAAGAATCTAACCAGCGTAGCCAGACCACCGATCCTTTCAATAGGTGTTCCCCCGAGTCGTTCGGTGACTGTGCGAGAAATCCCATGCCGCACTTAAGTCGCTATTAATTATTTCAAAATCACAAGTAAAATGTCCAGGGAATTTGTTGTCACTCGTTTTTCGGAACTTCTCGAACTTCCTAAAGATGATACAAAGTGTGTGAACCTGGAGAAGTCTATATATAATTGGGCTATCAAACGATCTACAGAATTGGGAGATGTACCCGCTTCTGATAATCATAGGCATATGAACCGTTACAAGACAAAGTTCTTAGAGATTCAAAAATGCCTACGCAATTCACCGAGTCTCAAAGGGCGTATTGTATCGGGGCAACTAAAATCTGCGGTCGTTGTGGAGACGCCCCCGAACTGCCTGTGGCCCGAGGGACCCCTTGCGAAAGATATGGAGATTAACAGAGAGAAAGCTACGAAAAAGGAGGGTAAATCAATCATGAACGATCCAGATTATAAAGGGATGTTTAAATGTGGAAAGTGCAAGGATTGGAAGACGACGTACTATGAGATGCAGACGAGATCAGCAGATGAACCTATGACGGTATTCATCACGTGTCACATTTGTAACTCTACTTGGAAATCTTAACTGCGTATGTGGAATCGGTTAAATCCGTGTCCATATCACCTACAGACACGATATACTCGTATTGCGAATTCTTTTTATAGATAGACTTACCTGGAGGGGGAGTAAAAACTAGTTCATCGTAATAAATGTTATGAGATTTCAATTGTTCCTGTGTGTAAACGACATTTTCATAAAACCCCGGCCTAGCGGTGATAATGATCATTTTATACCCCTTATTTTGTAAACTTTTATACAGTGCGTACACATTCTCCATTCTCTTATGATTGCTTGAATCGATGAGAGTGTCGTCGATGTCGAACATAGCTGCTTGATTAGGATGTGTAGCGCGGGGAATGTTCATATACCTATACTCGAGAAAAATGTTATTTTAAGAATACACCCCGTTATCAACCAATGGAAGGTCAACTTATCGACGTAGAATACGTTGACGGTTACACTGAAATATGCAAAATCCACGAAGTGTGTCCAGATTCCTATAAAGTATACTCCCTGTTGTACGACGAGGATGAATATGCGTATAAATGGTCAGATGAACCCGGACACTCTGTTCCAAGAGAAGCCGTATCCGGATTTTATGACGTTTCGGACCTGGAAGATACGGGTGATTATGTGAAGCGTGCAGATGGAATTTATTACGACTGTTTGACTGATTCTGACGTAGATTTTGATCTAGAATATGACAGTGATGATACAGACGACGACTCCGAATCAGAGATAAGTCTATACGACGAACAAGAGTACGAATTCGAATAAATATATCGACTTATGATATACCAGGACCAATGCTTTTCTTAAACAAGAACTTTTTAACGACCGTTTCGGGTAGCGTTTTCGCGGTGGCTCTCATAATTGTAGTGCTTATCATGATTGACAGGGCTACGGCCAGCTCGGGATACAGCTGCGGGGGTAAGAAGGAGATGTACGAGAAAAAGAAGGCTCCCATACCCGAAGATAAGATGCGCCGAATCGAAGCTAAGCGTAAGAGAATGCGCGAGCGTCAGAAAAAAATGTACATGTAATATAAAATGAATTCGCCTTCTCCCATGACAACGTTTATTGTCGTGCTTGCCATCACTATACTTATCCGTCAACTGTACATGTCCAAGTACCATCACGGTAAGAGTTTTTACCACACGTGGACGGGTCGCAGCCATTACTGCGCGAAGTGTGGAGTTGCCGATAAAGACTGCAAATGCCCGAAGAAGGAGGGATATACCACCGGATGTGGATGTGGTGCATAAATGAACTTAAACAATATGAGCATTATACGAGTAAGATGGCGCCGTATACCCCACCCAACACGCATTATAGCGAGATGGATGTTTCTTCCTACACGGATAATGAACTTTACAGATTTATCGGAAAGAATGGGAAACGTTTTTATTGGCTCACAAAGTTTCTAGAGCTTTCGTATATTTGGTATGATAAAGATCGCAAGGTTATTGAGCTATGGGGACCGTATAGCTCTCTTCAAAATTTTCAGGCGCATCACGTTATTGGATGCGAACTCGATTACGCGTGTGGACGAACATAAATTAGACCTAAGTTAGAAATTTTGTAATGAAAAGTAAAGATGTTGAAACGACCTACTCGCCGTTTTCACCCCGCTCCTACACCCCATGACATCAAGCCTACATCGGGTGTATTAGCTGACATAATCAAAGGGTTCACGACAGAACCCGTCCGTCCACAGAAGCAAGAATCTTTCCATGTACAGGCGCACGAAGTATACCTGCGTCTCCTTGAAAGAAACTACAAAGAGTGTGGAGTTCCGTTCAAAGCTCCGGAAGTTACCGAATTACAACCCCCGAAAAAAAGTGATAAACCTGATGAACCGGAACTTGATTTCGCTGACAAGGTGTACGTGAAGATCAATATTCTCAAGTCTGGCAAAGTTCGGATCAAGCTCGTTCCACATTTTCTCGAGATGTGGAACAATTACTACTCCAAGGGCAAGAAGCCGCCGATCAAAACGGTCATTGCGGCTTACAAAGCTGCTGGATTCTCGAATGCATTTCTTGAGAAGATTACCATCAATCAGAAAAAGCGAGCAGAGTTTTCGAAAAAGATTGAGAAAATCCTTGAAAAGATCTTCGACAAGTCTACGACGACTAAACGAAAAACTGCGAAACCCAAGGTCGAAGAAAAGGTGGAAGATATCGAAGATAAGTGCGAAATGCCCGAGGAGGATGCCGAAGAAGATGATGATGGACCCGAAGAAGATGAAGGTATCCTCGCGGAAGAGGATGACGAAGATGCTGAAGAGGAGAACATAGATGACGTGTGCGTTGACGATTTTGATGAATAATTGCACCTAAGTTAGATCTTTAATATAAAGAAAACAGATCATATTTACAAATGGGTTATATCGCTTGGGATACCGAGACTTCGGGGAAGCCACCCCAGAATGTCGATACCGTGACACCTGAGAACTACCAGTTATGGAATGGATGTAGAATGGCATCCATCGCTTCTATCCAATTTTCTCGACATGGACGCGAGATTGATTCGCAACATACGATCGTGTATCCCGATGGGTTCGTGTTGGGTACACATCCGTACGATCCAGTGGGAGCCACGGAAATACACGGGATCACTCAATCACACGCTAAAAAGTACGGTATACCGTTTGTTCAGGTATACGAAAGATTTTTGGACTTCATCCGCAAAGCGCGCGTGACGACCCTCGTCGCACACAATGCTAAGTTTGACAAGAATATCCTGTTTGCCGAATGTTACCGGTATGGTCTTTCGGTCGAACCATTTCAACATCTTAATTTCGTGTGTAGCCTGGACATGGCCAAATCAGCCTTTCTGGATACACCAAATAATCGATGTGAGACCCTGTTCAATTACATCACCGGAGAAACCTTCCGTGCACACGATGCTTTGGAAGATTCTAGGGCCTGTGGCGTGATTTACTCAGTCGTGCGTGATATCAAGTTTCGATGCAACCCTATCGGTATCGATACAATTGTTATCAATGTCTCAGATGTACCCGCTATTTCTGGTGCAAACTGGTTTAAAAAACCGATTGATATTGCCAAAACTGTCGTCGGTAAATACTATGATCAAACGGATAAGGGTATCTGTCGTCGTGAATTTGTTGAGCGAGTGCGAAATGAAAATACTGCAGTGAACAACATCGTATCAGACGCCCTACGATTTCAGTCTAGGCGTATGAAGGATATTGAAAGCAAACTGAGTGCTGTATCTGTTCAACTTGGACTAAAAACGAACCTGAATGACACACAGCGAATGCGTATTTGTGAGTATGTCGGGGATGTTCTTCGGGGTCGGATTGCAACTGTCACGTATGACAAGAAGTATTACACACTCGAAGTTTGTGTCATTCGGGGTACGAAATACATTCTCACCGGATATGCCGATAAACTGATCCGAGGTTCGTCGGGAAAACTTGTTGTCGTGGACGTAACGGATCGTACGGACAGTCGATTTAAGGGTTTGACTGAAGTTGATAAGGTTAGGTGTCAGGCTCTTATGAATATGCTCAATGTTGAGGAGTGTAGATTTGAAGAGCAACGTGAAGATGCGATCCACACGGAGACCCTGACGAGAGATGATTGTATGTGGGAGGAGGCAATTCTTCCCAAACTCAAGAGATTCTGTGAGTACGTGCATAGTCGATTAGGAAAGTAGTTTAAAGTCTGTAATCGTTATAAAAGCACATGGATTCCCCTAAAAAAACGGTTATCATTGCTCTTCCCGGTAAAGAGTTTTCTAACACCTTTCTCATGCAATGGTCAGATTCGCTTTTGAAATTGACGCAGGTCGGTTATAAGATCGCGTTGACGAGTGATTACTCTGCTTATATCCCTTTTACTCGTATGATGACACTGGGTCTTGATACTATGCGCGGCAACGATCAAAAGCCGTTTGATGGAAAGATTGAGTATGACGTATGGGTCACGATCGATTCTGATATTATCTTCACACCCAAACAACTTATCGAGTTGATCGAAGATACAGACAAATATCCTGTGGTTTCTGGTGTGTATAGAATGGCCAATTCTAAGTCTATTGCCGCCGTTAAGAAATGGGATATGGCACATTTCATAAAAAATGGCACATACGAATTCATCGACCCTGAAACACTTGACAAAGATATCAAACACCAGGACGTCGCTTACGCAGGCATGGGTTTCATGGCGTGTACTCGTCATGTACTCGAAACGATCAAGTACCCGTATTTCAATTATCCCACGGAGGAGGTCGAAATTGACGGAAAGACGGTTTCACAGATTTTCTCCGAGGATGTTTCATTTTGTAAGCGCGTGACGGATGCCGGGTTTAAGATTGCTATTAATACGGACCTGATGGTTGGACACGAAAAAAAGGTTATCATTTAATATGAACGTGAAACTTGTCCTATCGTATTTTACAACATTAGCGAGTGCTGTATGTGTTGATACATTTCGAATGATAAACAGGTATAAAAATATTGAGACAAAGTAAAATACATGGATATCCGCCGAGGTGTTGGTATGAGTAACTCTGATTACGACGATATGTCCGAACCCATCCTACCCCCTGACATGCAGGGAAACGCATTCGTTAACGCATTTACTTTTGAAGTTAAGACCTATTTCATCGCACTTGGTCATACGTTTTGGCAGTTCACACCCCAGTACAGTTTGAATGTTTTCAAATGGCTAAAGACTGCTTTCATCGATGCACCATGTCGTGTCATGCTTGACATTGATATTGAACATCTGCGACTCAAGCGAGAGTACATTCTGAAAATGAAGAAAGAAGACCTAAGTGAGGAAGGTGATTCTGAGGAAGTTAACAAAAAAGACGACTGATGGATTTTTACGTGAGTGTCTACTCACACGAATTTGCTATTGCTTTCCTTCAAGCTACGGCTCCTTTGTGTCCCGACGTCCAGAGACTAATCTGGAAGGAAGTTTTACACACCCCGCATAAGATCGACCCTCCCCCCGCACCCCGAAAATGTCCAGTTTACTCCAGACTATCTGGAGCGTCTTTGCCCCGGGATTTGTTCCAGAGCAAATGTCTCACTCAGAAAGAATACTGAAAGGTGTCTACATAACGGCACACAATGACTGTGGTGAAGTGAGAGTGATACACGATCCACATGATTTGTCTGTAATGAAATCGGACAGGATTTGCGATAATAAACACGATTTAAATATACTCCGTTTGAAGTGTGAAGACCTATTGTCATACTTCAAACGCAAGATTATACCCATAAGAAGACGTGATTTGGACTATCACATGCAGGATAAGCTGTACGATCTGATTGACGAAATTTATGCGGAGATCGACGATACGAAGGATATTTCATACGATCACCTCGTTACTCGGTACGAGGCTTGTAAAATTTACGCGCGCGGTTCGAGGAACTCATATAGAGATCTAAATGCACTTAAGTTGTAATGCTATTATGTATTTTTTCACATCAAACTTCCAAACTCTCAACATGGACAAATTCCACTCTCTCATGGCCCTCGTCGACAAGAACGCCTCTGTTCTTCCCGACGGTGACTACCTTCAGATTGCCAATCTCATAAAGGAAATCCGTGATAAGGTCAAACCTCCGAGATTCCTTCTTGATCAAAACGAACCGATGACAATGCCCGAATATGAACCGACGACACCATCTGGTATTCGGTCGCTTACTCCCGATCAAGCGAACGTCACGATAGACGTGTCTTTGCTTCACGCCGATTGGGCTAACACGGATAACGCTCGTTACGCCGAATACGAAGAGTCGGATGATGAGGACAGTACCCCCGAACACATTGGTTACAGGTTTAACACCGTCCCCGATACACTGGAGGTTGATGACATTCCCGATCATATCTACAATGCAATTATGTCATCGAGAGGTCCGGTTAGCACGAGGCGATTGAGTGAGAGTGACAGGGATAATTATTACGAAGTAGCATATCCGGATGGTTCAACATCTGTGTTTGCTTCTATTCACCGATAAGATCAATCTCCTTTTCGTATGTATGTGACATTAGTACAGTTTTTAGATCTCTAGTGAATGTAATATAGTTTTTTGGTATATCTCCCCATAATCGTTCGTTACAAACGAATCCGTCTATGTTTCCATCTTCTAAAAGAGGTTGAAGAAGTACCCAATTTGGTTCACTATACTTTATCTTTTTACAACCCTTAGCAAACTTTCTAGAGTAGATGTACCAAGCAGCGATACTCTTGTAGATGTGTATCGGACGTTTTCCACGCTCTAAGCATACACGCAAAGACGGTACCACGAACGTATGAAACTTGGTAAAGCCATCCATACATATACGCTCAAGTTCGTCAGCGTTTACTCTACTCGAAATACGTTCTTCCACCATGTCTACGTAGTCGTGTATATCGAACGGCAAATCAATCTCTATCGAGGGTATAATTTCTTCCCTTTGGAGATCCTTAAAATGTTGGCGATGCGTTTTGTCACTCATGACCTGATCGAACGTATCATATCCGGCAAGAACCCCCATATAAGCGAGTGATGTGTGTGATCCATTCAAGATTCTTATTTTTGTTTCTTCATATGGTTCAATATCTTTCGTGATGGTCACACCCACTTCATCAAGCTTTGGAAATTCTGATGCAAAATCGTCTTCTATGACCCATTGCGTATATTCTTCTGTCTGTACAGAAGTCTCCCCGAAACCTGGGAATAAATCCTCGATTTCACACTTAAACTTAAACGTAGATCTAGGCGTTATTCTATCCACCATACACGAGGGAAATTTCACGTTAGCTTGTATCCACTCCGCAAGTTCGAACTGATTTGTCTGGTACAAATAGGCCATGAATTGACTTTCTAAAACTCGACCGTTTCTTTGGCTATTATCACAAGACAATATGGTTATGGGTGTATTTCTGTTCCGCAACCCGCACGCGAGGTATTCAAATAATGGCGACCCGGGAGCGTAACCACTCTCGGTAACTGTAATAGTTATGAGATGGACACTGGGAAGCGTGAGCATATGTTTAGCAACTGTACGATTTTTCGTCCAATCAACATAATCAAGATGAGAACGAACGAGTCTATACCGACCGGGTGTCTTTACGACATAATCGTCCACTTCGCGTATACCCTCGTTACGCAAATTAACCGCGACTATTCCCCACCGAAGATCACCGGTTTTTTCCATATAGTCATCGACATACATTGCCTGATGCGCTCTATGAAAAACACCGTAACCTATGTGCACAATACCAGTTTGACATTTTGACTTATCATAGGTCGTCTTATACATTACCTGACGTATGACAAGAATTTTTTAACATACATTATCGCATCAAAGAAGAAAGATAGTTAAGAAAAACAGATGATGATATACTATGGAGAATGTTAAATCGCTCATGCAATCCCTGGATTCTATATCGAACCTGATTCCAGAGGGTACATATCTCGAAATGGCTAATGACCTGAAGAATGTGCATGCACATATACCAAAGGATGAAGATCCTCCCCTTATAGATCAGAGAAATTTGCGAATAGATATCCCGTTTATGCCAAGAGTACCTATGTCCGATGATGAAACGGATGAATACCCCGAAGCACAGGATCCATTTGACATCCCAGATTATGATGACGAACCTTACGATGAACGATACTACCCAATGGATTCTGCAATTCCAAATTTAACCGAACGTTTTAGAAACCCTGATCAGGGGTTCTTTGTTTCATTTGATCGTAACCGAGACGGAACTGGGTGCATCATTTCTACTCCAGTGGAAAGGTGTTTAATTCGTCAGGACCTTATACTCATTAGCAAGTATGGAAAGGAGTGTCTAAAAAAATTGAGAGAGTTGAAACCTGTCAAAAACATAACTGAACGGATCAAATGCGATGCAATTAAGTCATACGTAAACACGAGAGGTTTAACTATTCCAATGTTTACGTTTGAATGTATGTATAGGACGTATCCCCAGTTATTCGCATACGATATGCGGACAAGGATGTTTACACGGGAGGGAGATTTGACCCGTTTTGGAAAAGAAGTCGAGAGGGATATTTACATGGAGTACATCGAAGTCCATAATACTCTAATCCAGCTAAAGTCCTTAGACGCTCATACAGAAATGAACTGGCTCATCCAGGCGGAACAAATATCAAAGGATAGACTGGCAGAACTTAACGGTAGGTAGTTTCACACCACCACTGATTCGCTCCAGAGTATTCGAATATAATGTGAATAAGCGCACCACCCAGGAACAATTTAACAAAAAGTGATGTAGTGTTCAGGCTGGGTATCTTATTCAACAAGGACAAAAGACCCACGTTGAGTGTTCCTATCACGATGGCTTCAAAAATCACATGCTCGACCGGTCTTAGTTTCATTTGTAATCACGGAAGAAAAAAATATCAATAGACTATAAAACAATGTCCAAGTTTGCTACCACTCTCAAGGGGCTTTCTAAGAACAGGATCGCCATTTTCATCGCTGGTATGATTCTCGCGACGATCATTCTTCACTTTGCCTGCGGAGGGTTACACCAGTGCACGGCTTTCCGATCCGAGTCGTATGAGTCTCCGGATCAGCTCGAGGCCGAGCTGAACGCTCTCCTCCAAGAGATTTCCAAGGCTCCCGAACTTCAGTCTATGGAAGGTGCCGAAGCCAACCCCGATGTCGAGGTTTCGGAAGAGCAGTCGGAGGACCTTCAGGCGCTCCCCGGTCCGCTCCCGGCCGAGACTCCCGAGATGCCCATGCCCGAAGAATCTGACGACGAGGGTGAAATGATGGGCGGTTCTATGGCCCCTGCTCCCATTTCCCCTTAAAATTTTGTTAGCTTACTATAAATGGAAAAGACTGAATACACCGACAAGCTGGCTGATGCCACTGATCGGGTCACTAAGACTATGAAGCAGTCTATTGCTGAATTGAAGGCACTCATCAAAAAACGCGATGAGTTTTACTCGAAGGACGTTAAGAATATGGATTTCAAGGAGCTCGAAGCTCTCGGAAAGGAGATGGAGGAGGTTATCTCCAGGGCCTCTTCCGCCTTAAACGCTAAGGAGGGCGTTAAGCTGATCGGCGAACTTGACCGTTCGGTCTCTAAGATGAGAAAGGTCGCCGAGAAGCAAGATAGTATACGCGTTGCCGAAGTCGAGGAGTCTAAGGAGAGACTGGCCAATAACGTTGTGACCGCGATGGCTAAGGTTTAATAAAATTCACGACACATAATAACATGTCGAACTTTATATCGATAAATAGATACATCACATACGACAAAGATGATACAGATAAAGAAACTGTATGAGTTGATGGACACCATCCGTTTCTCGATATATTAAGTCATGGTAAACCGTACAAAAGGAATGATGTCGAAAATATATTCGTCGTAAGTAATAAGATGTCACCCACGGACCTATTACTGATCGCTCTAATAATATTGGTACTGTTGTTGGGTTACCTTTATTATACGAAAACGAAACGTAAACCCGTGGTTAAAATACTTCAGGACGTTTCTCCACCGGCAGTTCAACTTCCAAAGCGACCATTAGAAATTTTTATAGACCCAGACGTGGGTTCCCGTGCACAGATGATGGAGTTAGGTTCAGTTGCTGAGCTCGAAGAAGTTATTGACAAGATCGTCGAGAATAATATGGCGGATAAAAAGGCTATAAATGATGAAGCCACTAGACTCGAGAAGCGTGTCATACAAAACCAGGAGCTTAAAGTTCAGGATTTAAAAACGAGTTCGGAAACCGTTATCACAGAAAAGAAGGAAGAACTCACCGCTTCTCAGAAACGCATGGCTCAGATATTGGAAATGCAAAAACGGAAAAAAGCGCAACGAGCTATGGAACTTCAAAAAAAGCGAGCGGCGGCGTATGCCCTTTCGCGTGAGAAGGATCGATTAGAGAATGAAAAGAAATTAGCTGAACTGAAACTTAAACGCCAAAAAGCCGCTGAAGAACAGCGGCAGGCGATGGCGATGGGCGCAGCGGAGCGTGATAATTTGCAGATGGAGAACGAAAGATTGATAATGGAAGCTCGAGATAAAGCTATACAGGAGCAGCTCAAAATGGAGGATGAAGCTGCCGAAGCGGAAGAAAAAGCACGCCAAGCGGCGATGGATGCGGCTACAGAAGAAGCGGAGTTACAGGCAAAGTTAGAAGTTGAACGTGAAAAGTTTCAGGCGCTTCAGGCTGAATATGAAACCACCCGGCAGCTCGAGGCGCAGAAACTAGACGAGGCTATGAAAGAGTTGGATGCCCTGGTGGAAGAAGAGAAGGCACGACATGCAAAAATGAAGGAGGAAGATGAAAGGATGCGCGCCGAAGAAAAGCAAAAGTTATTAGATGCTAACGCTGCTGCCATAGCTGAATTGGAAGCGGCGGAAGCCGAACAGGCTAGATTAGACGCTGAAGCGGCTGAGATTAGGAAGAAACTCGAAGCTGAAATGTTAGCGGCGGAAGGTGAACAAAGAAGGAATGTGGAGGCGGAAGAGGCGGATTATAATGCACAGGTTGCATCGGATCAGGCTGCCATCGACGCCGCGCAAGGTGAATCTTCTCGAACAGGAGATGCAGCACAACAGGCGGAACGTCAGGCAGCTCTTGATCTCGAGAGTAGTTCACAGAGGGACTGGAATTCTTTGACGGCAGAAGAGAAAGCGCGGGAGACGGCAAAACTCGCGGAGTGGGACCGACTTGGTGCAAACCCGATACAGCCAAGGGAAAGTTCCGGACCGAGTAATGCGGCTTTACACGCGGCAAATTTGGGTGCTATTCCGAGTGCAATGGATCCAAATGAATTCCAAAGATGTTTAGATGCCGCAAATGGTTTGAACTATAAGTTTGGAGGTTGGCAGGATAATCTTGATAGGGCCAGATCGTCCGTCTATTGGTATGATGTTACGGGTTGGAGTAAAAAGACTTATCACGACGGTCACAAGGATCCCAATGGTAGACGTAAGTACAAAGATCATTATTACAATATGAAAGCTAAACTGGAGCGTGTTAAATCCGCATTCGCGGCTATGGGAGATATATGTGCTCTTCCCGATCACAGAGATTTAGATGATGCCGGCAACTGGAATTATTTACAAGAGGCGGTTGATCTAGAAAAAGCCATCAAGGATGCTATACATGCACACAACGTACGTGTCGCGGAAGAGCACCGACGGCAACAAGAGGCCGCGGCCGAGGCAGCCCGGCGCGCGAATCGACCCCCACCTGCTCCATCACCGCCACCAAGGGCGAGAACGTCTTAACCACTTATGATAGATGCATGATCCCATAAATATCCAACTTCCTCTTCGTCCAAGAAAAGAGATCTATTACCATGTTTAATTTCACTCATCACGTTACCGTATGCATCCCACCCTGCATCGAGATTCCATGACCGATCACCGTTAATGGTTATTAGTTTCTTTTTTTCAAGCATCATTTTAGCTATATCCGCCTCAAGTAAAATTCCATTGTATTCCATGGATATTTTACACTGTGTAGGGGCTATACCCTTGTAGTGAATATTACGGGCTAACTGTGTTACTCGAGGTTCAATGAAACTGAGATCACGAAGAATCTGCTTACGTGTTCGAGATGTATGCTTAGCAATTATAGTTGCAAACAGTGTCACACAATGACTCTGATACATGTCACCAATTATACCGACAGTATCAAAGTAATTTATTCGTTCAGTCATGTCAGCGTCTTCGTGGATAAAGATCTTTATGGATTTTAACTTTTTCGGTGTCCATAGATTGTATAGAACATCCTTACCTAAATAGTGATCGCTGTATATAACTTTTAGGTCGTTAGTGTGTATAAAATCTTGTATCCGTTCGAAATCGAATTTAGAATGACCATGTGGCTTTTCAAGAACGTACAGAGGGTCAACCATGTCGAGATATGGTTCAACAGCCTCACAGAAGTTATGAGTTGGTATAGACATATATGCCACCAAGTCTTTTGTATCCTTGAGGTGATGTAAATCGAGTACCTCCTGTCGACTGACAGGTGTGTAAGGGCAATTCATACGTTTTAATGCTGGTATAATCCTCGTTCGGGCTAAATGTCCTCTAGCACCAAAAACCAAACAATGATTCATCGACACTACTACTGATTACGAATTTTTTCCTGATTAAATATAAGAACCACATGAGCATAATTCTCATTTTAGCGGTAGCATTAGTGGTGATACTTTTGATATACTATTTATCAAAACCTAGAGATATACCACAGAAGCCACAGCCGCAGCCAAAACTTCGGAGTCTTCCTCCCGTCCGGGAGGTGCAAGTGTTTCTTGATGATACTACTCCCCAGACGGTACAGGTGAGAACGAAGAAAGACCTTGAAGACGAGATTGAAAGGGTGGTTGATAGACTCACTGCACCAGTTGATTATAATCAGCAGCAGATGATCGAGACGGAGCAACGGGTCATAGACACACAAAAACAAAAAGTGGAACAACTGCAATTAGAAGCGGAACAGGAAGCCGCGGCTAGGGAAGCTGAAATGGCTGCCAGAAAGAAACGATACGACGATATGTTAAAACAAAGAAGAGAAGAACTACTTACGAAAAGGCGTAAGATGCAAGAAGAACGAACGGCTAAATTATTACTCGAACGTGAAAAAGAACGTTTAAATAAAGAAAAACGATTAGCTGAATTGAAGCTTGCACGCCAAAGGGCGCAACAGGAGTTAGAGGCGGCTCAAAAGGTACAAAGTGAGAGAGAGAAAAAGTTAAGAGAGAAAGAGTTACAACTACTGGAAGAGGCTCGTCAGAAAGCGGAAGAAGACAAGATTAAAGCGGAAGAAGAGGCTGCGGAACTTCAAAAAAAGGTAGAAATGGAGGAGGCGGAAGCTCAAGCGGACGAAGCTAAGTTTAAACAACAAATGGAAGAAGCAAAAGCTGAACGGGTTAGAATGGAAGAAGAGTACGAGGCTAAAAAGGCAGAACAAGCTCTTAAAGTGAAAGAAGCCAATGCCGAATTAGAAGAGCTTTTGGCAGCTGAAAAGGAACGTCAGGCTCAAATGGACGAGAAAGATAAAGAGCTACGAGAACAAGAGCGACAGAAACTGTTACTCGCGAATGAAGCAGCGCTCAAGGAATTAGAGGAAGCAGAAGCCGAACAGGCTAGAATGGACGCGGAGGAGGCTGAAGCGCGGAAGAAGATTGAATCGGAAGCTGCCGCTGCGGAAAAGGCACTGCTAGCGGAAACATCAGGTTCGCAAGCTGAATACGATGCAAAGGTTGCAGCTGATCAGGCGTTACTGGATAAACGAGTAGCTGATTCTACGAAGACGGGTGATGCTGAACAACGAGCAGAACGTCAGGCAGCTTTAGATCTCGAAGCTCAATCGGAGAGAGATGCTAGTAGATTATCCGAGGAAGAAAAACAGCGGGAGCGTGAAGCGGTGGAAAAGCTCGCTGCAGATTCTGAAGCGGGTGGAACGGTGGTGGTGGATGGGGAACCACTGACATTTAATTATGATGCGTACTTGAGAGGTGACCCTATTCCGTGTACAGTGGGGGAATGGACTGAATGGGCAAAGGTTGGTGATCTGGTCGAAGAAACAGAAACAGTCGAATATCGGTCGGGTGCTAGAGGTAGTGAGACGCGTACACGCGAAGAACCGACGGGACGATGGCAACAAAGATGGAAACGAGAAAGAGAAGAATTGAGTCCTGCAATGAACGGTGGTACATGTGTGACAGAAGATTTTAAATTTACTACACAAGCATCTAGGAATTGCCAGGATTCCGATTGGAACGAATGGAGAAATGTCGGTGAACCTTACGAGGAAAGAAGAGGTCACGGAACGAAATGGTATCAAAATCAGGAACGAGATCGTAGAACAGCTGTTGTCCCGGATGGATGTAATTTGAGAATCGATACTAAGAGAAAGGAAATAGAACCCCAAGATTGTAAATATTCTGCATGGGGTGCGTGGACAAATGTAGGCAATGCGTATGAACAAACTGAACGCATAGGAAACGCGCGCGGGGGTGGAGGGCGATACCGGAAAACTGGTAAATGGGTTGTAAAACAAGAGGCTACACGGACCGTAGTGGAACAGCCTAAATATGGTGGAGCAGCGTGTAATAATAACCTTTTGAAAAAGACACAAGAAGTTATACAAAATCCCGTGAACTGTGCACAAGGTCGATGGGGACCGTGGACGGCACTTTCTGATAGAGTTGACACAAAATGTACCGGGCGTCGTCAGCATAGAAAATGTACAGATACATACTATGCCCGCGAAAGGCGGACTAGATCTGTCACACGAGAACCTTTATATGGGGGTGCGGGATGTGGACCGGGTGAAGAGGTGCGCGAAACTAAAAGAGATCCGATAGCTTGTGCCTACAGTGCATGGAGTGCATGGAGAAACCTAGGCAATCCTTATGAACAGACCACACGAGGTAGACCCAGACGTGGAGGTGGATATCAACAGGTTAAAACGGGTAAATGGGTTGTAAAACAAGAGGCTACGAGATCTATAGCCGCTCAACCCAAATACGGTGGAGCTGCATGTGACAATAATAAGTTGAAAACGACGAGAGAAGTTATACAAAATCCTATAGACTGTGCATATAGTGGCTGGGGTGGCTGGGTACATGAAAGAGATTGGAATTCTGGAAATAATTGGTATAGACGATACAAGAGTACCAGACATATCACAAGAAATCCAGCGTATGGAGGTCGCGGGTGTGATCAAAGTTTGACTAGGCATACGGATAACGCAATACCGAAGGTACACTGTGCGGTTGGCCACTGGGGCGGATGGCATAGCCGCGGCGGTGATCATGTAGACAGAAGATGTACAGGTGGTCGGAGGAAAACATGTACATACACACATTACGAACTATTGAAGAGAAATCGATCCATCACGAGACATCCGGCGTATGGAGGAAATGCATGTCCTCATACCGAAGAACACAAAAACGTTGAAAGGCCTAAAATAGATTGTGAGATAAGTTGGGGTGCGTGGCAGAATAACGGGCGGCGTCGACGAGTGGGGCACCGTCAACATAGAAAATGGGTGCAGCCCCAGATAAGATATGGAACTATAACCAGACACCCAGCTTATGGAGGTAGGGAATGTGGTAGTACCACCCAAAAAAGAGATGCTTAGAAAATGTATAATCAACTTAGAACTGACATAGAATCATATACGAAACACGGACTAAAAACACTCACCAC
>TARA_B100000401_G_scaffold430473_1_pt1 | contig 17890 bp, 16 predicted proteins | sample TARA_B100000401 | Tara Oceans TARA_B100000401 (sample SAMEA2620786) | marine metagenome | biome: marine biome (ENVO:00000447); feature: surface water layer (ENVO:00002042); material: "saline water (ENVO:00002010), including plankton (ENVO:xxxxxxxx)" | depth 5 m
TTAGTTTGGCCTTCAACAAGCTGAGCATATGTGGAAGCTAATAGCTTCACAGATTCAAGTCCTAATGATTCAGCTGCCAGCTCTGAGGACCTCGCAAGAAGGTAATCTCCGGCCAATATTGCTAATGTTGAGTTCCATTGTTTATTTGTACTTATGACCCCTCTTCTTGTAGTTGCATCGTCGATTACATCATCGTGATACAAGCTTCCAAGATGTATTAATTCAACTGATACACCAGCATCTATTACTTTCTTATTGTTGCCTTCACCTAATTTCCCTGCCAACAAAGCAATTAATGGTCTAAACCTTTTTCCACCAGCTGAAATTAAGTATTGTGAAATCTCCGTGAGGTATGGATCTGACGAACTACTAATTTCAATAAGTCTTTCCTCCAACAGAGAAAGATCCTCCCATATACTTTCAATAGGAATAATATTTTTCAGTTCTTTTGATTCCATATGTTCAAGAATAAGAGGATTTTACAAATAGTTGTAATTTTCGTTTAGAGGTATAAACAGAGCCTTATTAATATAAACTTATGTTTGAGAGGTTTACTGATAGAGCCAGAAGAGTTGTAGTTCTTGCACAAGAAGAAGCGAGAAGATTGAACCACAATTATATTGGCACAGAGCATATTTTGCTTGGCTTAATTCAAGAGGGAGAAGGTCATGCAGCAAAAGCAATTGAGGAACTTAACATCAGTATTGAAAGTGTTAGATCTGAAGTAGTTGAAATAATCGGAGAGGGTCAGCAATCACCTAGTGGTCATATACCTTTTACACCTAGAGCAAAAAAAGTATTAGAACTATCCCTTAGAGAAGCCCTGCAGCTTGGACATAACTATATAGGTACAGAACATATTTTATTAGGTCTAATTAGAGAGGGAGAAGGCGTAGCAGCTCAAGTACTTAAAAAACTTGGAGCTGAGTTATCTCAAGTAAGACAAACAGTAATAAAACTTATTTCAAATTCAGGTGAAGGTAAAAAAGCACAAGCAGCTTCAACTGGAGGTAGAGAGAGGCCAGGTTCAGGTACAGGCTCTGCAATATTAGACCAGTTTGGAAGAAATCTTACAAGAATGGGTAAAGAAGGAAAATTAGATCCCGTAATTGGTAGAACAACTGAGATTGAAAGAGTTATGCAGATTCTTTCAAGAAGAACAAAAAATAATCCAGTTTTAATCGGAGAACCCGGTGTTGGCAAAACAGCAATAGTTGAGGGACTAGCTCAAAAAATAGTGTCAGGGGATGTTCCATCTACCCTACAAGGTAAACAAATCTATACATTGGACTTATCTGCTCTAGTTGCTGGTTCAAGATACCGTGGAGATTTTGAAGAACGATTAAAAAAAGTTTTAAAAGAAATTAAAACAAGAGGAGACATTGTTCTTTTCATTGATGAAATTCACACTTTAGTAGGTGCTGGAGCAGCCGAGGGAGCTATAGATGCAGCATCAATATTAAAGCCGATGCTTGCAAGAGGAGAATTACAAACAGTTGGTGCAACGACATTAGAAGAATTTAGAAAACACTTTGAGAAGGACGCAGCACTTGAAAGAAGATTTCAATCTGTAAAAGTTGATGAACCAAACCTTTCAGATGCAATTGAAATACTTGACGGGTTGAAAGATAGGTACGAAATTCACCATGGTGTAAGATTTACCGATCAAGCAATTGCCTCTGCAGTAAATATGGCTGATAGATACATTTCAGATAGGTTTCTACCAGACAAGGCGATTGACTTAATCGATGAAGCCGGAAGTCGCATGAGAGTATATAAAAAACCATTAGATGCTGACAAACAAGAATTATCAGATAAATTGAAGAGCCTTAGAGAGCAAAAAATAGATGCAGTTCAATCACAATTATTTGAAAAAGCAGCACAAATTAGAGATCAAGAAAAACTATTACTTGACGAAGTTGAATCAACTGAAGGAAGTAGCTCTTCTGATATAGAAATGGTTATTGATGAAGAAGAAATTGCAGAAGTTTTAGCACAATGGACAGGTATTCCTGTTCATAGATTAACTCAAGAAGAAACGGCAAGATTGCTTGAGATGGAAAATGAACTTCATAAGAGAATTGTTGGTCAAAATGAGGCAATAACAGCAGTATCTAAAGCAATTAGAAGAACTAGATCAGGACTTAAAGACCCAAAAAGACCATCTGGATCCTTTATATTTCTTGGGCCCTCCGGTGTTGGAAAAACCGAAACTGCAAAAGCACTAGCAGAGTTCTTATTTGGTGATGAAGATTCATTAATTCAAATAGATATGTCTGAATACATGGAAAAACATACTGTGAGTAGACTTATTGGTTCTCCTCCCGGATATGTAGGTTATGATGAGGGAGGACAATTAACTGAGGCTGTTAGAAGAAAACCATTCAGTGTTGTTCTTCTTGATGAAGTTGAAAAAGCACATCCGGATGTCTTTAACACTCTTTTGCAAATTCTTGAAGATGGAAGACTTACTGATGCTCAAGGAAGAACAGTAGATTTTAAAAATACCGTAATTATCATGACTAGCAACCTTGGTACTAAAGATTTATCCAAGAATATCGGATTTAGTAACCTTACAGATTTAGATTCGTATGAAAAAATGAAATCTAAAGTTAACGAAGAATTAAAACGTTACTTCAAACCAGAATTTTTAAATCGTATCGATGAGACAATTGTCTTTCACGAACTAACCCTTGATGAGGTAAAAGAAATTGTTGACTTAATGCTAGATAGAGTTCATAAACAATTAAAGAACTCAGACCTAGAAATTGTCTTGTCTGATGAAGCAAAAGAATATCTTGCAACCGAAGGATATAACAAAGAATTTGGTGCAAGGCCTTTAAGAAGATCTATACAGAGGCTTTTAGAAGATCCTCTATCTGAAGAATTACTAAAAGGAAAATATAAAGCTGGGTCAACTATCATTGCTTCATTAAATGAAGAGAGTGGCACTCTTGATTTTGAGGGAGTTGAGGCTCCAAATGAACCACAAATTGACTTTGCGGACACTGATTCATAAAATAATCAAATATTTATGAAATTAATTATTGATACCGACCCTGGTACAGACGATGCTGTTGCAATATTAATTGCTTTAGCATATTTTTCTGATGAAGAAATTTTAGGAATAACCACTGTTGCAGGCAATGTAAAAGTAGAAATTGGAACAAACAATGCGTTAAGGATTTTAGAACATGCAGATAGAAACAAAATTCCAGTATATGAAGGAGAAAAGGCACCACTCGAAAGAGAACTATTAACTGCTGAGTGGGTGCATGGAACTGACGGTCTGAACTTTGTTCCTTTTCCTTCACCATCTAAAGAAAAAGAAAAAAAAGACGCAGTAACTTTTCTAAAAGAATCACTTGATAATTCAGATGAGAAAGTAACTTTATGTGTTTTAGGACCAATGACAAATATCGGAAAATTGTTGCAAAAATTTCCAGAAATATCTACTAAAATTGAAAAAATAATTTTTATGGGTGGTGGAGCCGGTTTCGGAAATCATACCCCAGTTGCGGAATTTAATATATTAGTTGATCCTGAAGCAGCCAATATTGTATTTAAATCTGGTGTTGAATTGGTCATGATGGGGCTTGATGTTACTCACCAAGCTATTTCCACAAAAGAAAGACTTGAGAAAATAATTTCAACAAACACTGAAACTGGTAAATTTTTAGCTGATCTTATGGGTTCACTATCAGATATTGATATAGTTAAAGAAAAATTTCCTAATGGAACTCCTGTTCATGATGCATTTGTTACTGCATATTTAGTTGACAATTCACTTACGAGTGGTGAATTTGTTAATGTTGAGGTTGAAACAAAATCAGATCTTACACTGGGACAAACAGTTGTTGACATAAACAATATTTCCGGAAGACAAAAAAATGTTTTTTGGATGAATAAAGTTGATGATGAAAAGTTATTTGAAATAATTACAGAAACTGCAAAAAGAATTTCATAATATTTAATCTGTTCAGTACGACAGTAGGAAAAAAATCATATACAATAAGTAAAGTATATCTTTATTTAAATAAAGAATGGAGTAAGGATAAATGATAACAACTAAAAGAAAATCTTTTCTTCTGGTGTTATCTCTGTTGTTAGTATTATCTGCCTGTGGAGGGGGAGATGATTCTACAACTGAAGAAGTAGTAGAAACAGCGGGTGAAGAAGAGAGTCTCGACTCTCCTGCCACGACTGCTGCTGCTGCGGAACCAGAAGTAGAGAAATTAAAAGTTGGTTTGGTCGTAGGTGCTCTTGGTGATAGGTCTTTCATGGACTCTGCCAAAAGAGGTTTCGATCAAGCTGTTGCCGAACTTCCAATCGAAGGTGATTTCATCGAAGCTGAAGAAGCTGAGAGAGCTCAAGCATATGCAAACTTTATTGCTGACGGAAAAGACCTAATTATTGGTATTAGCTTTTCTGAAGCAGGAAGAATATTAGAAGCAGCTACTGCTAATCCTGATATTCAGTTTGCTATTGTCGATATGGTTGTAACAGATGATAGTGGTAATTTACTTCCAAATGTTGCAAACATTGTTTTCAAAGAACATGAAGGATCTTTTGAAGTAGGATACATAGCCGGAAAACTTTCAAAAACTGGTCAGGTGGCTTTCATGGGAGGAATGGATGTTCCTATCATTAGAAAGTTTCAAACTGGTTGGGAAGAAGGAGCTAGATATGCAAATCCTGATATCGAGTTCTGTACTGGTTACGCTGGTAGCTGGGGAGATCCTGCTAAAGGAAAAGAAATCGGTTTAAGCTGTTTTGAAGGTGGAGCAGATATCATATTTGCAGCCGGTGGTGCTACTGGAGACGGTGCATATGAAGCAGCTGCTGAAACTGGTAACTTTGCAATTGGTGTTGACTCAAATCAAGACTACATACAACCTGGAACAATGATTACATCAATGATGAAAGGTGTTGACAAGTCTGTATACCGAGTCATAGAACAGTCAATTGCAGCTGATGGAGCAGTATTTAGTTCTATTGATAGTTACGGATTAGCAGAAAACTTTGTTGGAGCTACATGGATTGTAGATGAGACAAACTTGTTTTCTGAAACAGGTCCTGCAGATTTAACATCTCAAATTCCTGGACTTCTTGAAGAAGTTAGAAAGGTAAGAGAGCAAATCATCTCAGGAGAAATAGTTGTTACCGACGTTACAGCCGGTGGCTAAAATTTAATGATTCTTAGCCCGAGATACTCGGGCTAAGAATTCTAAAATAAAAAATAAGTATCGTGGTTCGAAATAATAAAGAAATAGCTGTAGAAGTTAAAAATTTAACAAAAACATATCCTGGCGTTATTGCCAACAAGTCCGTAGATTTCAAAGTTTATAAAGGCGAAATACATGCTTTAGTTGGTGAAAACGGAGCTGGTAAGTCAACGCTAATGAAAATCCTGTATGGTATTGAACAACCTGACGAAGGAGAGTTATTCGTAAACGAAGAAAAAGTAGAAATTAACAAAGTCGATAAGGCAATAAAGCTTGGAATCGGAATGGTTCATCAAGAATTTCACTTAGTACCTTCATTTACTGCAGCTGAAAATATTGGTTTAGGCCAAGAACCAAGAAATTCAAATGGTTTAATTAATTGGGAGAAGTTAAATCAAGATGTATCATCAATATCCGAGAAATATGGATTAGATGTTGACCCAAATCTTAGAATGATAGACGCTTCAGTAGGCATTCAACAAAGAGCAGAAATATTGAAATCGCTATACAGAAGTGCTGATATTTTAATTTTAGATGAGCCTACTGCAGTTTTAACACCTCAGGAGACTGATGAATTATTTAAGGTTATAAGGACATTAGTTGACGAAGGAAAAACAATCATCTTTATAACTCATAAGTTACGAGAAGTAATGGAGGTTTCAGACAGGGTTACAGTGCTGAGAGATGGAGAAGTTCAGGGAGTATCTAACACAAATGAGACATCAGTAAAAGAACTAGCAAATCAAATGGTTGGTAGAGAAGTCTTTCTTCAAGTTGAAAAAAAAGAAGCAAAACCAACTGATGTTGTACTTGAAGTTAAAGATTTATGGGTTCATGATGCTAGAGGGCTAATTGCCGTCAAAGGAGTTAATTTTTCTGTTTCCAAAGGAGAAATAGTAGGGATTGCAGGAGTTGAGGGCAATGGTCAATCAGAACTTGTCGAGGCTCTCACTGGACTAAGAGATACCAGCAGAGGCCAAATAATTTTTGAAGGTAAAAGTATTGAGAAACTTTCACCTAGAGAGCGAAGAAGAGCAGGCATTGCACATATACCAGAAGATCGTTCGAATACAGGTTTAAATAAACAACTGGACATTTGGGAAAATTTAATTGGTACATCATACTTCAGAAAACCATTATCAAGAGGTGGGATTGTAAGTATGAAGAATATTATTAAACATAGCAACAATCTAAAAGATTCTTTCGATATAAGATCACCCGGAGTTACAGTTAAAGCAGGTTCATTATCTGGTGGTAATCAGCAAAAAATAGTTGTAGCTAGAGAACTATCTGAAGAGCCAGTTTTGACTATAGCTTCTCAGCCAACAAGAGGAGTAGATATTGGAAATATTGAAGCTATACATAAACAGATTGTTGACATAAGAGACTCTGATAAAGCCGTATTACTTGTTTCTGCAGAGTTGGATGAAGTTTTATCAGTTGCAGATAGAGTAGGCATTTTATATGAGGGTAATTTTGTTGAATGGGTAAATCCAAAAGAAGTTGATTATCAACAAATGGGTTTATATATGGCTGGAATTAAGGATTAGATAAATATGGAAAAATTCTCATTTAAAGATGTATTGATACTTTTTGCAGGTTTATTTATTACTGCAGGCATTGCGTATGCAATATTGACCATAACAGGATTTATTCCATTAGATATTGCAAAACTTTTCTATGAAGGTGCTTTTGTTGGTCAAAGGAATATTTTGAATACTTTAAATATTGCTACGCCATATATTTTAACATCTGTAGCTACGGTGATTTCATTTAGAGTAGGAATGTTCAATATTGGAATTAATGGGTCAATGTATGTTGGAGCTCTTTACGCAGCATGGGCTGGCTATCGGTTTACAACTCTTGGTGAGTACACTCATGTTGTAGTATGTATGCTTGTTGCCATGGCTGTTGGAAGTCTATGGATGTTACTTCCAGCACTATTAAGAGTATATGCTGGGGTAAGTGAAATTATATCGACGATAATTTTAAATTTTGTTGCTGTACTTTTTGTATCATATATGTGTAATGGTCCATTTAGAGAAGCACCAATAGCACCTACGACTCCAAGAATTTTGGAAACAGCAGAATTAACACAATATTTTCCAAATTCACAATTTAATACTGGATTCTTCATTGCTGTTTTTGTTGCATTCTTAACATATTTTGTCCTCAATAAAACAACGTTTGGTTACGAGTTAAGATCTGGTGGAGATGGACTCGTAGGATTTTATCCATCAAGATATAGTACGTATTTAGGGATACCTTCAAATAGATCTGCAATTACTGGAATGTTGATTTCAGGTGCAATAGGTGGACTAGCTGGTGGACTCGAAGTTCTGGGAAACACGAGAAACTTTTATCAAGAAATGAACTTTAATCAAGGTTTTGATGGAATATTAATAGCAATTATTGGAAAACTTGAACCATTGGGAGGACTTATTTCTTCATTATTCTTTGCAGCATTTAAAAATGGTGGCTTATTTGTCGACTATAAAACAGAAGTATCAAGAGAAATTGTAGTGATTTTAATTGCTATCCTAATATTTTTTGTAAGTTCTCAAAAATTAGTCAATTCGTTAGAGAGATTTAAAATCATTCAAAAATTAGATAATTTTTTCTCTAGAAAGGTGAAATAATGGAATGGTTTGAAATATTTGATATTTCATTATTTAGAAGCTTAATTAGAAGTGCTACCCCAATTGCATTAATTGGTTTTGGTGCGGCAATGTGCTCAGCTGCAGGGGTACTAAATATTGGTTTAGAGGGCAAGATGCTTAATGCTGCTTTTATCGGCATCGCAGCTAGTTATTATTCTGGAAGTGCACTTACTGGATTTATATGTGGTGTTTTAGCAGGAGTTCTTACAGCTGTCTTGTTTGGAGTATTATCATACAACCTAGGTGCTGATGAGGTGTTGGCTGGTCTAGCTATAAATATTTTTGCAATTGCAGGTACACGATACTTGCTCGAAACATTATTTAAACGAAGAGGGTTTTTTTCTGACCCATCTATTCAAGGTATAGATCCTATAGAAATTGGATTTTTAAAAGATACAAGATTGGAACAATTTTTATCTGGTTACACCCCTTCTATTTATTTAGTATTCTTCTTAGCTGTGGTCTTGTATTTTGTATATTATCGTACAAGACTTGGTACAGCTATTAGAGCTACAGGTGAAAATCCTGAAGCTGCAGAAGATGCAGGTATCAACACATTAAGAATGAAATGGTTAACGGTAATTTTTTCAGGGGTATTAGCAGGTATTGGTGGTACATTTTTATCACTTGAAAACATGACTTTATTTACTGAAGGAATGTCAGCTGGAAAAGGATATATAGGTCTAGTTGCTTCTTCATTTGGGAACAATACACCTCTTGGAACATTTGGTGCAAGTATATTTTTTGGATTAGGTGATGCAATTGGAATTAGATTACAAGGAGTTTACGAGCTCGATTCAAGACTGATATTAATGATTCCCTATGCATTAACTGTAATTATATTGGTACTTATTGGGGTTCGTCAGATTTATAGAGTAAGAAAAGTACCTATTGAGAGCAAAGAATAAATTTGCAAAAAAATTATAAGGCAAAATACGTAATTCAAAATAGTGAAACGATACTCGAAAATTTTTTTATTGAGATAACAGATAATATAATTACAAATTTAACCAACGAAGCAGTTAATGATTCTGAGGTTATTGATCTTGGAAACGTTGCAATCATGCCAGGTTTTGTAAATGCTCATACACACGTTGGTTTAGTAAGTGTAAAAGGACTTGGGCATTCTACTGCTAGTGCCCTTTATGATGTTATGTGGGGGATCGAACCACATTTAAATGAAGATGATGTGATTAAATTATCAAAACTAGGAATTCTTGATTGTTTATCCTCAGGTACAACATCAATTAATGATCATTATTTTTTTTCTGAAGGAGTAGCAACAGCAGCTATTGAAATGGGTATAAGAGGTTTTATAGGACATACCGTTATGACTGAATATGGTCCATGGCTTGGGGATGAACAAATATCTATGGCTGAGTCATTTATAAAAAATTTTATTCATGAACCCTTGATTCACCCGACGTTAGCTCCACACGCAACTGACACAACGAACCCAAAAATTCTGATGTATCTCAAGGACATTGCCGAGTCAAACAATTTACCGATACACATCCATCTTTCGCAGACAAAAATTGAATATGATTATACAAAGAAAAATTTTGGATTATCTCCAATTAAGCATGCAAAAAAAATAGGATTTTTAGACAAAAATGTAATAGCTGCTCATTGCAATGTTGTTGAAGATGGTGATATTGATATTTTAGTTCAGAGTGGTGCATATCCAATATTCTGTCCATCAACTCATGCACTTGGTGGAAAATTAATGGATACAAATAAAATTATAAACTTAGATGGAGTTTGGGGAATTGGTACCGACTGCTCCGGTGGAAATGATGATTATGATATGATTGAAGAGTCTCGTATTGCACTGTACATAAATAATTCAAAAAATTTAGATACAAAGATGTCACCAAAACAAATCTTTGATATTTCGACAAATCAAAATTTTCAAAAACTTAATTTAAATTCTGACATGTCACCTATGGAAGTTGGTTCTTATGCTGATTTTATTTCCATTGATTTATCGAATGAGAAAATGCAACCACTACATGACTTAGTAAATAACGTTGTATTGTCTGCTTCTGCAAGAGAAGTAAATGATGTAATAATTGATGGTAAAGAAATAATCAGAGATAAAGAATTTCTTAATGCTGACAAATATAAAATTATTAATGAAGCAAATGAAGTACTTGATAGATTATTAATTAAAAGCAATTTTAGAGAAAGAATAAAAGACGGAGAATTTTCATAAATACTGAATTCTCATTGTTACATGATCACCTTGACGGAGGTTTAAGGCCTTCGACGATTATAGAACTGGCAAAAAAAGATGGAGTTAGTTTACCAGTTGATAATGAACAAGAATTGAAAGACTGGTTTTTTGAAAATATCTCATCAAAGAATAATCAAGTGTTTAAAAAATTTGAACTTACAATCTCACTTATGCAAAATTTTGAAAATATTGAACGTATAGCTTATGAGGCTGTAATGGATCTAAGAAGTGAAAATGTTATTTATGGGGAATTACGATTTGCACCTTTTCAACATCAAAATGACAACTTATCATTAAAAGATATAGTCAAAGCAGCAAGTAATGGCCTCATTCAAGGTGAGAAAGATTTCGGAGGTAAGTTTAATTTAATTCTTTGTGCGATGAGACAGCATAATAATTCCTTAGATGTTGCAAAGCTAGCCATTGATTCGACAGACATTAAGGTTGTCGGGTTTGATTTAGCCGGTCCAGAATACAATTACCCTCCAAAATTACACTTAGATGCTTGCATGTTAATTAAAAAAGCAGGTCTTGGATTAACTATTCACGCAGGTGAAGCAGCGGATATATCATATATCGAGCAGGCAATTTTTGATTGTAAAGCAGATAGAGTTGGTCATGGATGGCAAATAATATACGGATGTAAGGAAATTAATGATAAATTTATTCCAAATGGAAGAATTGCGGAATATGTACTTGAAAATCAAATTCCGCTAGAAATATGTATTTCATCTAATATAAAATCTGGAGCAAGCGAAGTTACAATTGATAACCATCCGGCAATAAAATTATTAAATGGAGGATTTAAAGTAACTTTAAATACTGACAATCGACTGATGGCAAAAACCTCATTATTAAATGAGTTTAATATTGCAAGTGAAAAATTGAATATGGGTTCAAATGATAAAGCGAAATTAATTAAGAATAGTTTTGATGTAGTTTTTAGTAATTAAATTTATGAATTTTGATAAAATCATATAATGAAAGAAAATCCAGAATATACAAAAAATCTATCAGCTCTAAGGACAAAAATTACAGAACCAGTAGATAATCTTGAAACGTTTCCTGCTCCCAAAAACATTACAACGGTAAAGTTCTATACAGATGAATTAACAAGTCTATGCCCAATTACTGGTCAACCAGATTTTGGAAAGCTGACTATTGAGTACGAACCAAACAGTCTTTGTTTAGAGTCAAAATCTTTAAAGTTATACCTTTGGACTTTTAGAGAAGAGGGTCATTTCTGTGAAGCTTTAGCGAGTGAAATTGCTGAAAAAATATTTAAGACTCTTCAACCAAAATGGGTAAAAGTTATAAATGAACAATCAAAAAGAGGAGGTATCGAGACAACTGCAATTGGTTATTTTGAGGAATAGTACTTAAAGACTATCTAATTCCAAAACAGTTGAAGCCAATAAAACACTCCCATTTTTAATTGCCTCAATAGCAGCTGGTTTAATAGTAGCTTCTGTAAATTCTGGTTGGTGATTAACTATTTTCCCATCATCTGGCACAACAGCCAAAAAAGCATGCAGCGAAGGAATCTGTTTTGAAATATTGCCAAAATCTGTAGATCCATTTTTTGATTGGTCATAATATTCATTTGTTTTCATATCTATTGATAATTCTTCGGATTTTTTTATAAATATGTTTGCTAATTTTTTATCTGTAACAAGATTTTCGTAAGTTCCATTTCCTTCAATCATATTTATTTCACAACCCGTTGATTTGCCAGCACTTTCAAAACAGTTTATTACTTTTTTTTCTAACTTTTTTAATTCCGATGTCTTTTGTGCTCTAATCATCCAACTTGATCGTGTGTAATCAGGAATTATATTTGGTGAAACACCACCACTGGTAATTATTCCATGAATTTTTTCTGTAGATTTTAATTGCTGTCTTAAAACGCTAATCGCATTATAAGAAAGGATCTGTGCATCTAACGCATTTCTACCTACGTATGGTGATCCTGATGCATGTGCAGATTTACCAATGAATTCGATATCGATTTGTTTGACTGCAATCATCAAAGGGTCCACTTCGTTTCTTGTAGCAGGATGAATCATCATTGCAGCAATTGTGTCATCAAAAACACCTTTCTTTAATAATTTTATTTTTCCTCCACCTCCTCCATTTTCAAATGTAAGAGGTATTATTTCCTCTGCTGGACAACCAACAATTAAAATTTCTGAATTTAGCTTCTCTTTGAATTTAGAAAGAAGATACATTGCCCCGACTCCCATGGAAGTAATCAAATTGTGACCACAGGCATGTCCAATCTCTGGTAAAGCGTCGTACTCAATACAAATTGCTATATTTTTTCCTTTTTTATTATTTAAACTTCCGACAAATGCCGTTGGAATATCATTAAATTCTTTAAAATTATTGACTATTTTGTGTTCTTTTAAAAAACTTTTAATTTTAGTACTTGATTTTATTTCCTCATATCCAAGTTCTGGATTGTCGTATAAATATTTATTTAGTTTAACTATTTCTTTTTCAATATTTTTGTAATCTGATAACAGGTCTGAAATCTTCATTTTTTAATTTTTCCCAAAAAACTTGATTTCTTGTATTGCACACTCATTAAATGCATTTTGCCCATTTGAATCTTCACCGGGGTAAGCACTTATTATCGATATATTTATTTGCGAAGCATTAGTATTTAAGTCAATCCATTGCTGAAAGTTGTCATTTTCTAACTCTTTTTCGACCATAAAATCATTGTTATTAGTTGTTATCCTTATATCCCTTGCTTTAAAGTTTCTAATAAATGAGGAACTTTTTTCTGCATTTTGAAAAACAATAAATTCGAAATAAATTTCATCACTAAATGTAAACTCTAAAACGGCATCTTTACATTGAAGACTATTATCTTGCCACATTGCGTTTGAGTCATCATACAAATTTATACAAGTAAATGTGCTATCAAAACTACTAGATGAAGTACATGCAATTGGAACTTGTGGTTTGAGATTTGATAATGGTGTAGTAGTTGTTGTTAACAATGTTGTTTGTTCAATAATTTCTATTTCTTCTTGTACATCACTCGCAATTTGGTTGTTGTAGAAATAGCTAGCACCAGCAATTAAAGGTACTATTATCGCAAGAAAAAAAACAGCTCTAATTCCTGGCACCTCTTTCCTATTTGGCAAGCTTGTTGCTCCATAAGTAGATAATGGCTTAACCAAAGGAGCATTACACTCTTTACAATTACGTATTGATGGCAGATTCAAGTTTCCACAATTAGCACATTTAATTTTTGGAACCCTAGTTCTTTTGGTTCCAGAGCTCTTTTCTTTAGGGGTTTCAGAACTAATATCCTCTAATTTAATACCCAACCATTCACCACAGCTTGAACAAAATTCAAGACTTCTATCAACAGTTGCTTGACAACCTCTACATGTAATATTTTCCAATGTGATCCTTGATTTAAGAATTAATAATAAAATAATACAGTAACATTCGAATAATTAAAATACTCAAATAATAAAACAAAAAATAATAAATTATGAAAAAAAATCAACTTATACCTGGAGAGCCATTACGAGAAGGCGTAGATCTAATTGCTGATAAAAAAACAGGGGCTTTAATTGTTGTTGGAAATTCACCTCTTTTAGAAAAAATCTCTTCTGGTGGTATTAACTTGAATAATTGTAATTTTACTCCTGAAATGCTTTGTGAGCTAGCAAAAATGGACGGTGCAATAATTGTTGATGAAAATGTTGAAAAAATCTTGAAAGCAAATGTACATCTAAATCCTTCAGATACAATACAGACAAATCAAACTGGTACTAGACATAGAACTGCTAACCGTGTTTCTGTTCAAACTAATTTAAAAGTTTTAGCAGTATCAGATGAATCGGGAATTATAAAAGTATTTGATGGAACAATTGTAAAAGAACTTGAGGAATCTTCAATTATCTTAGGAAGAGTAAATGAATCATTACAGTCAATAGATAGAACACGTAGAAGGTTTGATGATGCAGTGTTTGAGTTAGGAGAATTAGAAATTGAAAATTCCTTAACTAATCAACAAGTCCTTGAAGTAATTCAAAGAGGAGAGCTACTTGGTAGGTTATCTGAACAAGTCAGAATTGAAGCAGTCAACTTAGGAGATGATTCTGGTTTGGTTATGATACAAATTGATTCACTAGAATCTGGAGTAAGACAGACACTTGATCTTGTTTTAAAAGATCACCTACCGACTAGAAAATTTAGAAACATTAATAAAGCAGTTGAAGAAATCTCAAATTTAACATACGAAGAGTTAAATTCAATCCAAACATTAGGCAATTTATTATACATGCAGCCACTGGATGATATATCTACTCCTAAAGGCTACAGAGTTCTCGCAAGGTTTCCTGGACTTCCAGAAAATTTACACGATTCTTTAGTTGTTAAATTCAAATCCCTGCCAAAACTTTTGTCGTCACCAACAGAAAAATTATTTGAAGTTGATGGAATTGGTAGAAATAGAGCTAATCAATTGAGGGAATACTTTGACACATTACTTAAAAATGTTGGATTTAGCTATATTAATGGAAACTAAATAGTTTTAAATCTATACTATTGTTTTAAATAATGGCAACTAAAGCAAAAAAATCTCAAGACAAATATAAGCCAAATCAGTTTGTTGTACACCCCCATCATGGTGCGGCAAAAGTGATAAGAAAAGTTAATAAAAATGTAGAAATATTTGTTGATGGTGAGCCTAAATCAAAAAGAATTCAGTATTTTGAAATTGAAGTATTAATTGATGGTTTAACGGTAATGGTTCCAGTTGAGTCAGTTGACGAGGTAATACGGCCAGTAATTTCAAAAAATGCAGTTTCTAGAAAAGTCTTTCCGATATTTAAGGAGAAGCCTGAAGAGGCAGGTACTAATTGGAGTAGGTGGTACAAAGTTCTTACAGAAAAAATGACTTCAGGTGATGTAATTCAAGTAGCTGAAGTTGTAAGAGATTTGTCCTACGCTCAAATAAATAAAGGTATATCTCCAGCTTTAAAAAGGATGCTTGCTAAAGCAAGGGTTACTTTAGCAAGCGAAATTGCATGTGCATTAGACATAGATGAAGAGGCTGCCATTGATAAAATTAATCAGTATCTACCTGAAGAAGAACCTGACGACGGTCTTTAATAATCTCAATAACTTATTGAAATGTTAATTGGTAATGGATGGGATTTACACCAACACACAGAAAAAGAAATTTTATCTCTTGGAGGCGTTGAATTTAATGAGGATGGATTTTTAGGTCATTCTGATGGTGACATTCTTCTTCACGCACTTTGTGATGCTTTTTTAGGAGCAGTTGGAAAGAAAGACATTGGTCATTATTTTCCATCAAATGAAAATACACCAGAAAACATATCTAGCACCATTATTTTAAACGAAATACTGCGTGTTATTGAATATGAAAAATTTACATTAACAAATGTAGATATAACAATTATTACTCAAAAATTTAATGTTAAAGATAAAGCTTTGAAGATTAAAGAAAATTTATCAAAATTACTTATGATCCCTATAGAAAAAATAAATATTAAAGGAAAGTCTGCAGATGATTACGGAATAATAGGGGACCAAAAAGCTTCGTTAGCAATAGTAAGCTTATTGTTAGACAATGCTTAAATTATATAATTCACTCACAAAAAAATTAGAAGATGTAAAAGTAAATAAAAATGACGTAAGGATTTATTTGTGTGGACCAACAGTACAATCATCTCCACACTTAGGTCACGGAAGGTCCGCTGTTGTCTTTGATTTTTTTGTAAGGTATTTGAAGTATTTAAATTATTCGGTTTTATTTGTAAGAAATGTAACAGATATCGACGATAAAATAATAATAAAATCACAAGAAAAAAAGATAAGCTATCGTGAGCTAGGAAATAGTGTTTGGAATGAGTTTGTCTCAGCCCATGAAAATCTAAATTGTCTTGTTCCTGACATTGAACCAAGAGCAACTGCTTATATTCCAGAAATTATTAAATATATTCAACAATTAATTGATAATGGATTTGGTTATGTAACAACTTCTGGAGTTTATTACGATGTGTCAAAATTTGAAAATTACCTGAATTTATCAGGTAGAAGTATAGAAGAGGTAATAACTGGAACACGAGTTGAGACGGAAGATGATAAACACAGGGCAGAAGATTTTGCTTTATGGAAATTTTCAAAACTAGATGAACCATCATGGAAATCACCATGGGGAGAGGGTCGACCAGGGTGGCATATTGAATGTTCAACAATGATTAGTGAAACTTTAGGTCAGACAATAGACTTTCATTGTGGAGGTATTGATCTAATTTTTCCACATCACGAAAATGAAATTGCTCAATCCAAAGGTGTAGATACAAATGAGAAATTTGTAAATCATTGGCTACACAACGGTATGTTAAATTTATCTGGAAAGAAAATGTCTAAATCTGATGGAAATATAAAGTTGCTTAACGAATATATTGATGAATATGGTGGTGAGGCAGTTCGATTCTTTTTTTTAAGAGCACACTACAGGAGCCCACAAGAATTTAACGAGCAACTTCTTGAGGAGTCTAGAAAAACTCTTAATAATTTAGCCGAATTTACAAATGATGTAAATGCCAAATTAAGTGATGATAAAATTATTGATATTTTTAATAGCTGTATGAATGATGATATGAATACTCCAAAGCTTTTAGGAGAAATTTTTCAAGTGATTAAAAACACAACAAGTTTAAATGAAGAACAAACAATAAAAATAAAACAAACAGTCAAATATGTCTTTGAAGTTCTTGGATTTCAACTTAAATCATCTAAAAAAGATATCATAGAGGATAAACTTTTATCCGAATTTTTTGAAAAATATGATATTGAATTTAGTGATATTGAATCTGCAATGACTGAATTCATTAAAGTTAGAGAAGACTTGAGAAGTGAAAAGAAATATGCTGAAGCTGACATAATGAGAGAAGATTTGTTACAAATAGGATTAGTCATAAATGATGGTGAAAATGTCGGATGGTATTGGAAAAATAGTTGAGGGTTACAATTCTGTAATCTCTGCACTTGAAAACAATAGAGTCACAGAACTTATAACTTTAGAAAAAAATCTAGAATCGAAAAAAGTCAAAAATCTATTAGATATCGCCAATCAAAAAAATATAAAAATTGTAAATGTCAAAACTAAAAATGATTGGAAATATAATTCTTCAGAGTACGTTGCGGCGATTTGTATACCAAAGAAAATATATAAAGAAACAGATCTAAATAACTTTAAAAGCACTAATTTTATTGTTTGCGATCATATTCAGGATACAAATAATTTAGGGGCAATTGCTCGATCAGCTGCATCATTTGAATTCAATGTTATGTGTATTCCAGAAAGAAGGTCAGCTCGACTGAGTGAAAGGACATTTAAGATTGCTTCTGGAGGATTAGAAAAAATACAAGTATTAGAATACAAATCAATTTATAGTCTGATAAAGAAATTTAAATTATTAAATGTCTGGACAATAGGTCTGGATATGAAAGGAAAAGACAAAATTGAGAATTTTGATTTAGGGAATCAAAATTTAGCTTTTTTTATAGGTTCTGAAGAAAAAGGACTTAGTCATGGACTTATGGACAAGCTTGATAATGTACTAAGAATCTCTATGTCAGATGACATAGAATCATTAAATGTATCAGTTGCTGCGGCCATAGCGATGCAACATATATTTATAAAAAATTAATTTTATGATTTTTGATATTTGCTAATATTTAACTATTCGCCGGAGTAGCTCAGTGGT
>TARA_B100000401_G_scaffold41649_1_pt1 | contig 17481 bp, 10 predicted proteins | sample TARA_B100000401 | Tara Oceans TARA_B100000401 (sample SAMEA2620786) | marine metagenome | biome: marine biome (ENVO:00000447); feature: surface water layer (ENVO:00002042); material: "saline water (ENVO:00002010), including plankton (ENVO:xxxxxxxx)" | depth 5 m
AGTCTAGATTCAGTTGCAGTTGAGATAGGTGCAGTTAATTGCGTAATGAATAAAAAAGGTTTTAATACAGACTGGCTAGGCTTTATAAAAGCTATGGCATTTAATAAGGTAGAAATTAAAGATAAAAATTGCTTAATTATTGGAGCTGGCGGTGTTGCAAAAGCAATTTGCTATGCGTTAATTAAGTCAAAATCTAAATCAATTGATGTGATTAATCGATCAAGGAGAAGAAAAAAAGAACTTGTTCGCTGGATCAGTTCATATGGAATAAAGAATAATAAAAAAGAGATGCCAGATATAATCATTAACTGTACGCCTATTGGTATGTGGCCAAATACAGAAAATCTACCAATTAATATAAATAAGATACATACTAATCAAATAATCGTTGATACAATCTATAATCCCATAGAAACTGAGTGGATAAAATTATCTAGAAAAAAAGGGGCATTCACAATTGGAGGTCTAGATATGTTTATTTTTCAAGGAATAGCCTCTGCAGAAATATGGGAAAATAAAAATATCACTAATTCGCTTAAACTCAACCAAATAAAAAAGGTTTTAAAATTAGAACTATGCTAAAAAGATTACAATTTTTAACAGCCGGAGAATCTCATGGAAAAGGATTACTTGGAATCATAGATGGACTTCCATCTGATCTAGAAATATCAGAAGAATATATAGATCAAGAATTAAAACGTCGTCAAATGGGTCATGGCAGAGGTGGGCGTATGAAGATTGAAAAAGATCATGCTGAAATATGGTGCGGTGTTCGCCATGGAAAAACACTGGCGTCACCTGTTGGTATTTTAATAAAAAATTTGGATTGGGAAAACTGGACCGATAAAATGTCTGTAGAAAAATTGGATAAAGAAATTAAACGAGTTACTCTTCCAAGGCCTGGGCATGCTGATCTTGCAGGAATCCATAAATATGGTTTTGATGATATCCGAAATGTTCTTGAAAGATCAAGTGCTCGCGAAACCACCATGCGTGTGGCACTGGGAACCGTATGTAGAAAATTACTGGAAGAGGTTGGTATAAATATTGGCAGCAGAGTTGTTCAAATACACAATGTTAAAGATGAATCAAAGTATGATATGAATCCAAAAAAATTGAATCAAACTGCAGATAGCTCACCAGTTAGATGTTTAGATAACAAGGTTGAAAAGGATATGATAAAAGTTATAGATGATGCTAAGAAGTCCGGCGATTCAGTAGGCGGAATTTTTGAAGTAATTGCTACAGGAATACCTTATGGCTTAGGGTCATACACACAATGGAATGAAAAACTTCAAGCAAGAATTACAGCAATGATGATGAGCGTTAATGCTTTCAAGGGAATAGAGATTGGGAGTGGTTTTCATAGCTCAACACAATTTGGTAGTGAAGTACATGATGAAATTGGGCATGATGGAAATAAGTTTACTCGTTATAGTAACAACGCTGGGGGGCTTGAAGGAGGTATGAGCAATGCTCAACCAATTTTGCTTTGGATGTCGATGAAACCTATATCAACACTGATTAAACCTTTAAGATCTGTTGATATAGACTCTAAAGAAAAGAAGAAAGCGCACAAAGAAAGAACGGACTCATGTGCAGTTCCAGCTGCTTCAGTAATATCAGAAAGTATGTTATGCATTGTCTTGGTAGACGCCTTGCTTGAAAAATTTGGCGGAGATAGCATGAAACAATTAAAGTCTCACATGAAAGCTTCAGCTAAGTATTGAAAAATATATTTTTAATAGGAATGATGGGAACAGGTAAATCCACTATTGGTAAATTATTATCAAAGGATTTGGATTTGAACTTCATTGATACCGATAAACAAATAGAGAAGCATTTTAACATGCCAATAAATAATATATTTGATCAGCATGGTGAGCCATCATTTAGAAAAATTGAATCTAGAGTATTGCAAAAAGTTACAGAATCAATAGTTGCATGTGGCGGGGGAATTGTAGTTAAAAAAGAAAATCGAGATTTTATCAAACTAAATGGAACATCATTGCTATTAAATTCAAAAATAAATTTATTAGAAAAGCGATTAAAGGACTCATCAAATAGGCCTCTTTTAAATGACAATGATTTAAAGAAACAGTTAGAAAAAATATGGAACGAAAGGAAAGATTTATATTTTAGCTTAGCAGATCACATTATTGATATTAACTCTAAAACAAAAACACAAATTGTAGATCAAATTATTGGAATTTTGTAAAAAATGAAAACCATACAAATGAAATTAGGCCAAAGATCGTATTCAATAATTATTGAAAATGATTTGATTAAATCATTGGGGGATTATTTAAAAAATAAGAATACTAATCAAAAATGGGTCATTATCTCCCAAAATGCTATAATGAATCATTATGGAAATGATCTATTTTCTCAGCTTGAAGAAAGTGGTTTTGATATAAATAAAATATCCATTGATGATGGCGAAGGATCAAAAGATTTAAATATATATACTCAGATAATTTCACAATTACTTGAATTCAATTGTGATCGAACAACAATTATTCTTGCGCTTGGTGGTGGTGTTGTGGGTGATATTGCAGGTTTTGTTGCATCTACATATATGAGAGGAGTAAAATACTATCAAATTCCTACTACGCTATTGGCAATGGTTGATTCATCAATTGGAGGTAAAACTGGTTTAAATTATTTAAAAACAAAAAATATCATTGGTACCATTTATCAACCTGATAGTGTTCTAATTGATCCTAACCTATTATCCACCCTTCCAAAAAGTGAAACTATATCTGGCATTGGTGAGATAATAAAATATGGCGCTATAAAGGATAAGGGATTCCTAACTAAACTTTCTGAATGGGTTAATGACTTGAACAATTTTCCATTTTTAGATGCAATACAACGATGCTGTGAAATCAAGGCTGAAGTAGTATCGCTTGATGAAAATGAAAATGATTTAAGAAGAATTTTAAATTTTGGCCACACAGTTGGTCATGCGCTTGAATCTCATATTGGATATAATAATATAAAGCATGGTGAGGCAATTAGCTACGGTATGAAGTGTTCTTCTTGGATATCTAGAGAAAAAGGGTTAATAAGTGATAATGAATACAATTTTATGATAGGTATTATTACTAAACTACCCTTGCCAAAATTAGGCAAAATTAATCATGAAGAAATTATCCAATATATAAATTTTGACAAAAAGCATAAGAATGGCAAGCTAAGCTTTATACTGTTAAACGGTTTGGGAAATACAAAAATATCGACTGATATTTCAAAAGAATTAATCTATGAATCTTTAAAGGTTTTACAATGAAAATTCAAATAATCAATGGGCCAAACATAAACTTATTAGGAACCAGGGAACCTCATATATATGGCTCTGAAAGCCTTGAAGATATCAAAAAATGGTTTGAAGGTGAAATTGATACAACCAGCCATCTAGTTCATTGGTTTCAATCTAATCATGAAGGTGAAATTATTGATCAAATTCATAAAACAATTAATGCATTCAATGGAATAATAATTAACGCTGGTGCTTTGACGCATTATTCATACGCAATACGTGATGCTATTAAATCTGTAAATATTCCAACGGTTGAGGTTCACTTATCTGACATAACTTCAAGAGAAGACTTTAGAAAAATTTCTGTGATTAGTGATGTTTGCATCAATCAAATTAAAGGCATTGGAAAAAATGGATACCTAAAGGCATTTAAATTGCTAATGGAGCATACTAATCAGGAATGATATTCCTGAATTGACTTCACAATAATCCTATCTTTAGATTTTCGAATAGCGCGCACAGCTGCATCTGCACCTGATAACGTTGTAATAGACACTATTCCTTTTTGAATACAAGCTTTGCCAATTGATTCTTCATCGTATCTTGCTTGCTTACCTAATGGCGTATTAATAACCAAATCTATTTCATCATTTTTTATTCCATCTACAACATTGGGTCTTCCTTCGCCAACTTTATAGGTTGATTTAGCATTGATACCATTTTGGTTTAATTCATTTGCTGTACCTGTAGTTGCAATAATTTTAAAGCCAAGTTCAGATAAATCTCTCGCTATAGGAATCATATTTAATTTATCTGTATCATTGACAGATATAAAAACAGTTCCATTTGAAGGAATATGATTCCCAGCACTAATTGATGCCCTTCTAAATGATTCACCCATAGATTTTGAGATTCCCATCACTTCGCCTGTTGATTTCATTTCAGGGCTTAGATATGTTGACTCATTTGGAAATTTATTAAACGGTAAAACTGCTTCTTTGATTGCAATATGACCTATCTTATCCCAATTCTTTAAACTAAAATCCTTTAATTTAGCCCCAGTCGCAAGCTGTGCAGCAATTCTAGCAAGCGGTGTATTAGTGGCCTTGCTAACAAATGGTGTTGTTCTGCTAGCTCGTGGATTAACTTCAAGTACGTATACAGTTCCATCTTTGAATGCAAATTGTAAATTTATTAATCCAACTACGTTGAGCTCTAAGGCTAAATCCGTTGTAATCTTTGAAATCTGTTTCATGGCATTTGATGAAATTTTATATGGAGGTAAAACACAAGCTGAATCCCCTGAATGAATACCTGCCTCCTCAATATGTTGCATGATCGCTCCTATATGTACATTTTTACCATCACATAAAGCATCAACATCAAACTCAAAAGCATCTTCTAGAAACTGGTCAATTAATATTGGGTGCCCAGCGGTCACATCAGCATTCTTTGATATATAATTAACTAATTGCTGCTTTGAATAAACTATCTCCATAGCCCTACCTCCAAGTACATAGCTTGGTCGGGCTAATATTGGGTATCCTATTTTATCTGCAATTTTAAGAACCTCTTCTAATGTTCTACCCGTACCATATTTAGGGCATTCAACATCCAGTTTTTTCAATATTTTTCCAAATTTTTCTCTATCTTCAGCTAAATCAATGCTTTTGGGCGAGGTCCCAATAATGGGAACACCTGCCTTATCAAGCGCTTGCGCTATTTTTAAAGGTGTTTGTCCTCCAAATTGAATTAAAACCCCATCTGGATTTTCAAACTCAACAATATTTAATACGTCTTCATAGGTAACAGGTTCAAAATATAGCCTGTCAACTAAATCAAAATCGGTACTAACAGTTTCTGGATTACAGTTAATCATGATAGTTTTATAGCCTTGGTCTTGCAGGCCAAATACGGCCTGCACGCAACAATAATCAAACTCTATTCCTTGGCCAATACGATTGGGCCCTCCCCCAAGAATAATTACTTTTTTCCCTTCCAATGGTTCTATTTCATTTTCAGTATCATAGGATGAATAACAATAGGGTGTTTTAGCAACAAATTCTGCTGCGCAAGTATCTACAACTTTATAAGATGGTAAAATTGAATTTTTCTTTCTCTGTGATCTTATTTCATCTTCAGTTTTATTTTTCATTTTCGCAATTTGCGCATCGGAAAAGCCATTTTGTTTTAATTCTAACAATGAAGTTCTGCTATCACAATCAACTAGATATTTTATTTGATGTAAAAACCAAGGATCTATCTTTGTAGATTGAAATACTTCTTCTACTGATGCGCCTTCTTTAATTGCTTGTCTAACTTTTAGCAATCTAAAGCTTGTGGCATATTGCAACGTATTCATATCAAGCGTCCTAGCCCTACTTAACTCCGGGTCTTCTTCGCTAATTAATTTTGGCTCTAAACCATGCAAGCCTACTTCAAGAGATCGGAATGCTTTTTGTAATGATTCCCGAAATGTTCTCCCAATTGACATTACCTCACCAACGCTTTGCATTTGAACTCCAAGGTGTCCTGTAGCTGAAGGAAATTTTTCAAAATCAAACCTTGGAACTTTTACTATAACATAATCAATGGTTGGCTCAAACGCTGCTAAAGTTTTTCCTGTTATATCATTTGGAAGTTCGTCTAGTGTATAGCCTACGGCTAGTTTTGCGGCAACTTTTGCGATTGGGAAGCCTGTCGCTTTAGAGGCAAGCGCTGATGAACGACTTACACGCGGGTTCATTTCTATGATGATACATCGACCAGTCTCAGGGTTAACTGCAAATTGAACATTAGATCCTCCAGTCTCAACCCCGATTGTTCTTAAGCATAGCAATGACCAATTTCTCATTATTTGAAATTCTTTATCCGTTAAAGTCATTGAAGGGGCTACGGTAATAGAATCACCAGTATGCACTCCCATCGGGTCTATATTTTCTATTGAACAAATTATAATTGCATTATCTGATTTATCTCTTACTACCTCAAGCTCATATTCTTTCCAGCCTAGCAATGATTCTTCAATTAATACTTCAGTGATTGGACTTGCATTCAAGCCATTTTCAACAAGTGTCTGAAATTCCTCAAAATTATATGCAACCGCACCCCCAGTGCCGCCCAATGTAAACGAAGGACGAATAATGATTGGAAATTTTATTGTATCTAAAAGTTTTTCTGCTTCTTCCCAAGAGTGCACAAAGCCTCCCTGAGCTGTATCTATGCCAACTGCATCCATTGCCTCTTTAAATTTTTCTCGATCTTCTGCTTTATTAATCGCATCTACTTGTGCTCCAATTAGCTCTATTCCATATTTTTTTAGAATCCCCTGATTATGTAAATCCATTGCAATATTTAACGCTGTTTGACCACCAACGGTTGGAAGGATTGCATCTGGCTTTTCTTTTTTAATTATAGCTTCAACATATTCAACAGTGATTGGTTCAATATAGGTTGCATCAGCCAAATCTGGATCTGTCATTATTGTTGCTGGGTTAGAATTAACCAGTATGATCCTATATCCTTCTTCCTTTAAAGCTTGGGTTGCCTGTGTTCCTGAATAATCAAATTCACATGCCTGTCCAATTACAATTGGACCAGCGCCAATAATTAAAATTGAATTAATATCATTTCGTTTCGGCAATTATACTAACCTTTCATTTGATCAATAAATTTATCAAATAAATATCTACTATCATGAGGGCCCGGACTTGACTCAGGGTGGTATTGAACAGAAAAGGCTTGTAGCTCCTCACATTCAATTCCTGCGCTGGTATTGTCGTTTAAATTTATATGGGTTGATTTTACATTTTTGGGCAAAGAATTAAGATCCACTGCAAATCCATGATTTTGACTTGTGATTTCAACGATACCTGAATTCATATTTTTCACAGGATGATTTATTCCCCTATGCCCAAATTTCAGTTTAAACGTTTTAGCTCCAAGGGCTAAAGATAAAATCTGATGACCAAGACATATACCAAAAATCGGTTTTTTACCTAATAGTTCTTTGACCATTTCAATGCCGTATGCTACAGCTGCAGGGTCACCAGGACCATTGCTTAGAAATACCCCTTGAGGATTAAATTCAATTATTTCCTCAGCAGTTGTTTTTGCTGGAAATACCGTAATTTTACAATTGTTATCTGCCAATAGTTTTAAAATATTATGTTTTATACCATAATCAATTGCCGCAACATTGTATTTCCCTTTTGATGACCATTGATAGACTTTTTTAGTGCTTACATTTTTTGCTAGATCAAGACCATTCATTGATGGAGCTTTTTTTAATTTTCCTGATAAACTTTTAATGTTGCTATCCAGAGATGAAATAATGCCATTCATCGCTCCATTATCCCTTATGTGGCGAGTCAAGGCCCTGGTATCTATTTGCTGAATGCCAACAATTTTATTTTTTGTTAAATAATCGCCAATTGAAGCAACGGATCTCCAATTGGAAGGTATTAGTGTTTCTTCCTTAATGATAAATCCTGAAACCTGAATTTTTTTTGATTCAACATCTTCCTCATTAATTCCATAATTACCGATATGTGGTGATGTCATTGTTACAATTTGCTTACAATAAGAGGGGTCGGTGAGAATTTCTTGATAACCTGTCATTCCCGTGTTAAAGCACACTTCTCCAATCGTTTCTCCAATAAACCCAAAAGATTTTCCAATAAACTTTCTTCCGTCATCTAGTAATAGTATTGCGCTATTTTTTTTCATACAAATTCGCCTCCATTACAAGCGATGAGATAACAAGATCTTGTATGGCGCTGCCAATTGAATTAAAAATTGTAATATCATTATCGTTTAAACGACCAGAAATATTTGAAAGAATTAGGTTGCCAATCTCCCCCTCAATTTTCTCCCAATTGTATTCATTATTATTGATTGGAATTAACAGATTACCCGCTTCTTGATGGCTTGCACTTAAAGAATCGACATAAACTTTAGAATATTGAATTAACTTGGTTGGCAACTCTCGCTTTGTAGGGCCGTGCGCTCCAACAGCATTTATATGCAGGCCCTTTGGGATTTGATTATAATCAAATAATGGATCAGGGGAGCTGGTTGCAGTGCAAATAATATCTGCATTGTCCAAATCATTTATATCACCTGGGGAAACTGTATCATCTAATTCTGCACAAAACGACTCGACATTGCTTGGGTTTCTTCCAATAATTTTTATTGATTGAATATCTCTTACACAGCGGATTGCTTCAATTTGCGTTTGCGCTTGTACGCCATTGCCAAAAATGACCGCTCGAGAAGCATTGGCATTTGATAATAATTTTGTTGCCAGACCAGATGCAGCTCCAGTTCTAAGTGCAGTTACGTATTGGCCATCAATCAATGCTAAGCACTCCCCATTATGTGCGCTCATCACAACGATAACACCATTGATCAAATCCAGCCCATTTGAAGGATTATCGTGATTCACATTAATCAATTTGATGGTGATATATTTTCCTTCTTTAAGATAGGATGGCATGGATAAATGGTGTGCATTAAATCCATCAATTGGTAGGTTTATTCTTTGTGGAACTACAGCATTTCCATTGCTTATTGATGAAAATGCTAGCTCCATCGCACTAATTGCCTCTTGCATTGAAACAGCGGCTCTCACATCATCCGCTGTATAAAAAGGTAAGCTCATCTCTTCTTTATTTTTTAGTTAATGCCCAGGAGCCATCCCAATCATCCCCGGGTGAATTTTCTTTATAATGTTCACAACGTGGAATGTAGACTTGACTAGGATTTGTTTTTCTACCGGGAAACATATCTTCTAATTCATTCGATGCTTTAAATGCATCAATTGCTTTTTCCCATTCTTGATTGCGGTATAATTTTAATGCTTCATCGTATGCTGGTAATAATTTATCATATCCTTTTGGCATATTCCCCTTTTCAGATATCAGTTCAAATACTTGAGCGGGTTCAGTTTTTCCCATCACGATGACATAATCCAGATCTCTCCAAATAAATTTATCCTTACATGCTTTATAGGTTTCTTCTGCAACCTGAATGTATACTCCATATTGCTTTGCTGATGCTTCTAACCGTGCGGCAAGATTTACGGTATCGCCCATCATTGTGTAATTCATCCTCATCGTTGAACCCATATTACCTGTAACTAATTTCCCAGTATTAATTCCAATTCGATTTTGCATATTATGGACGATCTCAGGCCATCTATCTCCTTCTGATTGCCATTTTTCTCTTAACTCTGCTAACCTATCTTGCATCTTTACTGCTGTTAAACATGCCCAATATTCATGCTCATCTACAGGGGCAGGTGCACCATAAAATGCTACAATAGCGTCGCCTATATATTTATCAAGTGTTCCTTTATTATTAAGTAAAATGTCTGTCATTTCTGTTAAGTAATCATTCAGAAGCTCAACCAGATCAGGTGCTGATAATTTTTCAGAAAATCCAGAAAAACTCTGGATATCTGTAAAGAATGCTGTATGATATCCTTCTTCACCTCCAAGCGAAGGTTGCTCTTTGGCCTCATACATCTGATCAATTAATTCTGGAGATATATAAGTGCTAAATGTATTTTTTAAGAATCGTTTATCTTTTTCAGCGCCAAAATAATTATAGAGAAAAATTCCACCAAATGTTCCAATCACTGATAAAATTGGCCTAACAACCTCCAGCATAACAAGGCTATTGATAAACTGTAGATTTGCATAAATAATCCAGCCAACGATGGCAATAAGTGGAAGGGGTAGTGCATAAAATGGTTTTTTAGGAAATGAAATTGTTATACCCATAACAAGGCAGATAAATAGAATGGTGTAAAATGTCGAGCTGGGGTCTTTTACCTCAACAAAATTGTTTTGTAAAATACTATGCATCACGTTTGCATGGATCTCTACCCCTGCAAACGTTTCCTGTACCGGTGTATTTCTCAAATCCATTAAGCCAGGCAGTGAAGCTCCAACAAGCGCAACTTTATCTTGCCAGTAGTCCGGTGGCAACATTTCTGGATCCATACAGTAACTGTAGGGTAAATAATAAAAGGTTTGAAACTGCCCATAATAATTGACATACATACGTCCATTATCATCGATTGGAATTTGACGCACTACGGTATTGGTGGTATCAATCAAATTGAGTGTTTTATTTTCAAAATCATAATCAAAACCACCATTCTTTTTTATGCCTAGAATATCAATTACTGCTGACATAACTAAGCTGGGGTAGACATGGTCTGCTCCTTCAAAATAAATTGCAGTAGGTGCACGCCTGATCACTCCATCATTGTCCTGAGGAAAATTTGCTGATCCATTACCGATTGAAGCTGACAGTAGCTCTACATAAGTATTTCCAATTCTATCGGCTTGCGGAAGTTTAATTTTTGCTTCATCAGATACGCCCGATATAATATGATTTTGATAATCATAGCCGGAAGGCTCTGCATCCATCTTAGGAAGAAAGTTGAGAGTATCTTCCTGCTCAAATACTATCGCATGGTAAGTTTTATTTGAATTGAGGGTTGCAGATACAAACTTGCTGGGATCATTGCTATATAAAAATTGATCTGTTACCGTGGTAAGATTTTCATTTGAAGATGAGGTATTTGAAGACAGCGCCTGCACAAGATCGTATTTAAAGGTATTCTCTTGGTCAAAAATAATATCAAATAGTAAAGCTTTGGGGTTACCAGAAGATACTGTATTGATCAATGTGCCGTGATACGCATGCGGCCAGTTATGATAGCGCCCCAATCCTCCTTCTTCTACCGGGCCTACAGAAGTGTTATCAATATCAATAATGACCACATCTTCAATTGACATTTGCTCAACATTAGCTGTGCGAGCTCGCATTCGCGAGTCGTACGAAATAAATTCATAGCCCTCGAGAAGGGAGCTAAGAAAGGTTATTTTATAGCTAGCCCAGCCAAAAAAAATGGCCATTAAAAGGCCAATTACAATACCAGCGCCAACGCGCTTAATAAAATCTGTTAGAATAACTATAGAAGATTCAACTGATAAATCTTCTATATTATCTAACAATTTTTTCATGGTTTAATTTCCATCTTTTGCATCTTGCTCTTTATTCCATTTAACAAAATCTAAACCGGCATCAGCATCTTGATCAAATTTAAACATGGAATATTTTCCATCTTTTCGCACATTGATTTGCATACCTTCTACCAAACTGATCCAATCTTCTAATGAAACTTCATAGGGGCCGGCTACTTGCGTAGGTGCCTGCACTTCTGTTACGGGACCTAGCTTAAATTTAGGAGCTCCTCCACCTTGGGGTGGGCCACCTTGACGCATTTGTTGTTTTCTGGCATCGATAACATTTTTAGCAGCATTGACATCTACCTTGCCATCGTATACCAATACTGAGCTCTCATCTTCACCAGCCTTGGCTCGATATTTTGTACCTCGAATCGCCGCAACAGCTGTGGGGGTTCTTACTGCTACATTCTTTTTTTCACCAAAAGCAGCTTTAGCCGCTACCCATACATCGCCCTTTTTTAAAGTTGCTTCGAAATTCTTTTCCATGGGTTTAACATTGGCCATGGTGATTTCAAGTTCAGAATTTTGACCAATCCTAAGTTTGCCTCCTCCAATTAAAGAAATTTCACAACGAGACTTTGCAAGAGTTTTGATAATATCATTTTCGTGGACCGACATTCTGGGCATTGCTTTTTTAAATGCACCTGCGCCATTTTTTTGAACCTGAACCCTTCCAAGCGGTAAGGTAATTTTACCAAATTCTTTTTGGCCAAAAAGTAGAGAGGTAATTGAAATTGATAATAGTAGTGTACGTTTAAAAATAATCACGATATTTTTCATTTTGTACTTGATGAAGATAAGAATTCTCTGGCACGGTTAGCAATATAATTAACAGGTTTTATGATCCACCCAAGCCACTTCCATCTGCTCTGATTTTCAACTTCTTCTTTGGGGTTTACTATAGAAAGGATATCTTTAGGTGCCTCAATATCAGCTAGCTCCCAGGCCACAACTTGAACGTATGGGACTATTCCTTCAAGTTCGCCAATATATGTACGCGCAACTGATTTTTCAGATTTGCTGGAATCAATATTGATCAATTGACCCGTTATCTTACAGGTGTCTGCTACTAGTTCAAATGACCCTACGATTGCTTTTTTAAACCCAATTAATTTTCCAATTTCTATTGCGCAACCCATAGCCTTGCAATCCATTCTATCGTATTCTTTTTCTCGTAGCAGTTCATTGATCTGATTCTTCTCAACCAAGATGAATGATTTGGTTTGGTGTAGTTCGAGTCTAAGATATCCAGTGTACAGCGCAATATCCTCATCTTGCATACCAGTGCCTTCAAATGTAAACAGGGCTAAGGTTGGCTTTGCATCATACCTATTAAGTTTAGTTTGGCTTGAAGCTTGTCCAAAAAGCAGCAGGAACAAGATAGCTATCTTACGCAAAGCACCCCTTATATATAGTACTCTACAAAAATAGCTATTTTAGAAATACCATTTTCTTAGTTTTGTTCAACACCGTTTTACCATTCTGATCTCTAACCATTGCGTGGTATAGGTAGACACCAGTTGCAACTTTGGTTCCAGTTGAATTCATTCCATTCCAGATAAAGTTATAATATCCAGCAGGCCTGAGCTCATTGGAAGCTAATCGCATGACCTCTTTACCAAGCAGGTTATAAATGACCAGATCAATTTGCGCATCTTCTTCAAGACTGATCATGATAGAGGTTTGCGGATTGAATGGATTTGGATAATTCTGGCTTAAAACAAACGCATCGGGATAGAGGCTGACACCAGCATTATTTTCTTGAACAAAATCTTTAGAACCAATCACAAGCCTTAGGTCCTGCTTTAGATAAGAGGCTGAGCCTGTATTAGCAAAACGATAAGTGCTTTCCCATTTAAGGTTCTGGGCTTGCTTGTTGGTTTTGTTGATAATGAAAATATCATATTCATCTGGAACATAACCCAAACCTTCAAAGGTCAAATAGGTGCGCTGGCCATTGGTTGGCGCAAGCACTTCAATATCCCAATAATGACCCTCATCATTTGGTGCGCGCATATCAACAGAATACAGATCTGGAACATCATCTCTATCGCGATTATTTATTGATAAAGAAACATTCCCTGGAACTGCAGGTGGTTCGAATTCATCCAATCGATCATACCCATCGGCAGCGCTATGCAATACACCTACTGAATTTGATTCGTCTCTAGACCTGCCGGTTGAAGCTAAAATATTGACCACCCATTCATCGCTGTCCATTGATATATTATGAATATCAGGAGTGGTTATCTTAGCAAGTCGTTTTCCAAACACGTCTCCGGTACCATCTACATAGATATCGGGATCTGAGCTTGATTTATAAATATACCCTTTCCAAGGCTCTAAGCTTGATCCAGGATTGGTCCAACCGCTAAAGTTGTTCCATGTAAAAATACTTCCACCATCTGTGATTGGAACATCATTTTGCGTTCTAACATTAATTAAGTTGATGGGGAAATTATATGGATTGCCAAAGAATTTCCATTCACCAGGCGCAGCAGGAATTTCAAATGGTGGTGATGTCGGCGTTGATTCACCTGTTCCAAAATCAAAGTTTAATTGCAATAGGTCTGGGTATTGCTCTTTATCCCATATGAAAAAATATGAATTGCCTAAGCTAATATTAAGCGGGTTAGTCTCTGTAAATTCATCCCATCCATTATTATAGCCATACAGGCGATATTTCAATTTTGTTGGATCTGCCGGGCCAAGTACCTCAGTAATAGCATTAAGGCCTTTATTCGTTTTAAACGGTATTGAGAACAATTGATAGGCAGAGGTATCGGTACCGGTTGGAATGCCAGCAGACCAGTAATCTGCAGTCGTTACATTATCTTGTGTTCTTGCAACAACGGACTGAACGTGCTTACCATTGTAATCGTAAGGCCATTCGCTGCGGTTACCTAATTCATCTATCGCTTCAATGAAGTATTCCACACCCTCTGAACGGATATCGCCACCGGGGATACTGGAAGGTGTTATCTCGCCATCGTTCCATAATTGGACCGTAACAAAACCTGAATTACTACCTGAGCGACGGTAATTAAGATAAACATCTTTTACCCCTGATCCTCCATCAGAAACCTGAACATTGATTGAAGGGGTGGTTGATCCTTCATCCACAGAGGTTAGCGGATTATTATGAACAATCAGTGGTGGGTTTAGATCAACGCCAAAATAACCTGTATCAGAATTGGTTGAGTTTTGAGCATAATCTACCGTTTTGATATACCACTCATACGTTCCATCTTCTAGTCTTTTGGTAGAGTCTACAAGCGCAGCATCTTGATCCACAAACTCGACTTTATTTTCTTGATAAGATCCAAATACATTGCCATTGACATATATCATCCAATATTCAACTCCAGATGGATAATCTCCAAAATTTTGCCATTCAAATCGCGGCACGTCCGATACCCAATTCACTTCTTGTTCACCATTTTGATCTATGTAAGAGTTGGGTCCGTTGATAAAAAATGATTCTGGTGCAATATTATCATAAAGGGCCTGAACCGTTTTTGAGCTATCGGGATTTTCGTTTCCATACTCATCCATCAAGCGTATCGATACATCAAAATCATTAGGCTCTGGTACGCTAAAGGCATACGCTTTGAGCGGATTATTTTCAGGAAAACCAATGAACTCATCATAAAAATTTATTCCATCATTGATCTCCACAATCGCTCCAAGTAGATCCCTATTTTCAGACCAAGTTGGTATGGTCCATGCTATTGTAAAGTCAGGCTTTGTTGACCATCCGTCAGGTGATATGGTTAACACTGGGACCGGTGGCGGTGCACCAGTCACCAGCTCTTCAATCACGTACATTTCTGAACGCATGATGCCATCACCGATCTGGGCTTCAATTCTAAAGCGGAAACCTTTGCTTCTTGCTTGATCTGAAACCTTAAACTTTGCAGTCGCACTTCCACCAGAAGTAGTAGGATCTGAAGAAATAAGATTAACGTATTTAGCTGATGGGAAAATACTCCATTGAACATTTTCATTACTGTTAACCAAATTTCCTTCAATGTCATTTGTGGTAACCGTGAATTCTAAGGTATCCTCGCGAGTCACAAAGGTCGTATCCTTATCACCAACTATATCATCTTGAATCGCAAGGATATATTTACTTGCACCGGATTCAAATGCGCCAATGTCAGGTGTGCCAACACGGTAGTAGCCGCGATAATCAAATATATCACCTGTTTCTACCCCGGCATCAATTGCAGGGCTATTGCCTTGTAGTCTATAATCACCGCTAGCTGGATTTCTAAGTTTTGGATCATCATTGATATTATCTACAGATGTGAATGTTCCCGAAACATCGGATTCAAAAATGTTGGTTTCAGCATATACTGTGGTACCAGAAGCTTGATAAAAATCGCTGCTTTCATTCTGCCCTTTATTATTAGCCCAGATGATATTATTGGTCACCCATACATATTCATCGCTACCGGTTACATCCATAAATGAGTTGCTTCCATTATTCCCATAGAATGTATTATTTACAATATGAGAAGTTGCCTTTGTGCCTCCTTGGTCCCGATCTGAGCTCAAATTAATCGTCGTATGCGCTCCTTTACCGCCTACAAAATTATTGATTACTAGATTATTAATGAATTCAATCGGAGCATTAGAATTGATCAATGAGCTTAATGCATCGCCATCAGATTGAATATAATTCTCTTCAAAAAGGGACTGTTCAATGACTGGGGTTGGGTATTCATCCCAAGAAGCGTTAGCGTTTCCAGTATTGATATTTATTAATGCGTTAGCAAACGATGAGTTTCCACCGCTATTATTAATAAAGTTTCTTGCAAATCTACTTTGCATAATTTCAATGCCTGCCCCATCATTTGCATGTATAGCAGCCCCTTGAGTCGTCGCACCATTAGAATTGGTTTCAATACCATTCTCAAAAAATATACAATTGTTAAAGATTGCATCTGAATATTCAAGATCCTGACCGCCGTTAAATACAATTACGGCGCCACCCTGACCCATCATATTATCAGAACCACCAAAAGAGACCCTGTTTCTGGAAAACAGAACGTTGTTAAAGTATGCTGATCCACCATTTAACGCTACAGCGCCTCCACCTTGCTCAGAGTTGTTATCACGGAAAATGACATTTCTGACCGCCAGCGAGTCCACGTTGAGCGCCTGCAAAGAGCCGCCATAATTATTACTAAAGGCTTTGGTAAATGTGATGCCCCTAATGAATACTTTTTCTAGCTCGTTGAAAGTAAAATGAGAGCCGCCATAGTTTGCATCCACTATTGTATTTTCCGCACCAGATCCAATAATAGCAATCTCTTTTACTAAATGTTGTTGTGGATCACCACCGGGTTGACCACCAGGTTGACCTCCGGTTTGATCGGTAGCTGTAAAAAATAAATTAGCTTCTTCATAGGTACCGGCTTGTAGTCTGATCGTATCACCATACTCACTGACTCTATGAATCGCGTCTTCAATAAATTTAAACGGTGCGCTAAAACTACCATCTCCGTCCATTGAAGCGGTTGCATCTACCCACCAGTTGGGTCCATCAAATTTTGGAATCGCAGATACCATCTGTGAAAATGGACCTTCAAAGTCTAAGGTATCTACCGCGCTAACCACAAAATGATACTCGGTTCCATTGGTTAAGTTTGTTACAAGATATGCTGTATCAGCTGTACTGGTCGCTTTGGTCAATTCGCTTTTATTGACCGTTTTATCTAAAGAGTAATACACATTATAGTGTTTGATATTTAAAGCATTGTTCGCAGACCACTTTAGCTGAACGCTTTTAGTTAGCTCTTCTGCAATGAGTCCTTGCACCGCATCCGGGTAAGGGGATTTTGCTAACGCGTTCTCATAGGCTCCAAGGTCAGGATTTGAACCTGATGGAGAAGGTCTTCTGTTGCCATCAATATCAACAGCTGGAGCGGAAATGTCGCCTGCAAATATTGGCGCACCTGCTCCAATCATAGGGCTTCCATCTGATAGCTGAAAAGAGCCTGCGCTTTTGAAAAACGGATCAACGCTAATCGTATTTGTCCCAAGAGAAGGATAATTGGTATAAGTTGAATAAATCTCAGAAAGATCTTGAATGTTATTATAACCAAATTCAAGATAGGTCGCATCCTGTTGATCAATATTTCCATTGCTTGTTTGTAAATGAATACC
>TARA_B100000401_G_scaffold326512_1_pt1 | contig 17276 bp, 22 predicted proteins | sample TARA_B100000401 | Tara Oceans TARA_B100000401 (sample SAMEA2620786) | marine metagenome | biome: marine biome (ENVO:00000447); feature: surface water layer (ENVO:00002042); material: "saline water (ENVO:00002010), including plankton (ENVO:xxxxxxxx)" | depth 5 m
ATGGGTGATATGGGTGGAATGGGAGGCGCAGGAGGAATGCCCCCAACACCACCAAACAGCGAAGCTGACGATGGACCGAAAATAGAAGAAATCGATTAATGCTGTTCTAGATATTCTGGTGTAAATGTTCCATTTGTGAAATGTCCCCAAGAATTGTTTTTCTTTATTGGTTTGAAATAAAATTTATTATTTTCAATGTTTTCTTGATTCACATCAAACTCTTTAATTAATGCGGTTTTACTGGCGTATTTTTGACTATTCATATTCATTTCGCTATCATAATAATCCAGGTTTGCATCACTATTACTATTAATGATATACAATACTGCATTAGCGGTGTTAATCATTATATATTTAAAATAATAACTCATTTTATCATTATTATTAATAATAATAATGATAAATTAAATTCAATTTTTTACGAAGACGTCGATGCTACTGGTTCGTCGCTTTGCCCAAGTAAGGCAAATAATGCTTCAAATAATGACATAAAAGCGTCTCTAAGGGCAACGTAGATATCAATGCCGTATTGAATTATTGAACCAGAACCACTGTCGGGTGCTTCTAGTGGTGTTTCTTCTGCAGGGGACATTACGTTGGCGGGCTCTGGTGTTGATGATGATTCCATAGTAATAAAATATAGTAAATTTTCTTTAAATCTATTATAAAATAATCAAATATATATTTACAATTAATATAATAATCCCCCTTTGCCCCCAAGATTTTTTTCATATATTCGAATTTTTTCAAATGATGTTCGCTATCTTTTGAACAACATAAGTTATGAATATTTGAAAAAATATTCTTTACTGCCATGAAAGGAGAAACTGTAGTTAAATTCATTTCGTAAACAAAGAAGGAAATATATTTACAAATATTGCAAACATTGTCTTTAATTTCGAACCATAAACTATAGTCTATTAATATACCCAATGTTGGATGGATTATTAACCGTTTTTGTAACTGTTTATTTTGTATCAATGATTTCATGTTATGAAGATTGAGATTTCTGGTTATAAAGTCTTGTTTTTTTTTATCTTTACAAATCTCCTCGTGTAATTTTTGCATTTTTTCCCGAAATTCGAATTCCTTAACCCCACCTTCTCCTTTAATATCGTAAAATAGACGCTTTTTTTTATCGCTTAAAACTTCGTTAGCTAATACTATTTCAGAAAAATCGGTTTTTTTTGCGTTTTTATTTTTATCCGGATGAAATTTCAAGCTTAGTTTTTTAAATGCTTGTTTTATTTCTTGTTCGCTTGCATTCGGCGGTATTTGTAATATGTTATAATATTGTGTGTGTTTGTATTTTTGATACGGCGTTAAAATGTTTGTAGATGTTTTACAATAACCTTCGTATGCAATATTGTTCAAAAGATCATTTAGATAAAGCATTTGCCAAATTCCTATATATATACAAGAGTAAATATGCTTATAATAGGGGAATGTTTCTCTATAATATGTTAATTTGAATTTTTTTACTTTTGTATTTTGCTTTTTTTTCTTTTTTTCTTTTTTCTGATATATCTTTTTGTTTTTCTTTTGATTTTTCTTTTTTTTTTGATAGATTTTTTTGTTTTTCTTTTGATTTTTCTTTTTTTTTTGATGGATTTTTTTGTTTTTTTGGGTTTTTTTCTACGGCTCGTGAGTTTCTCTATTTGTTTTGCGTTTTTTTTTCGTTTTTTGCGTTTTCGCGTAAATCTTGCGGCCACCGCCGCGCCCGAAGGCGTTCTTATTTTTTTTCGCCAATTAATATTAGGATATTGATTAATATTAGGATATTGGAGATCATCTGCCTTTCTTTTGGTTATGGGCGCTAGATCGGCGGAAGGCGCATCCATATCCACATCACTGCCCGCCGCCGCCGCCATAGCTAAAGGCCCATCCGTATCCATATCATTGTAATTTACATTTAATTGATTTGCGATAAGCTTAAGTTTTTCAATTCCCAATGGCTGATAAAGTATCAAGTGTTGAAACTCGGTGCTAGTTTCAATAAAATCTTCGGCACCACCATTAGTTATGGTATCGTAGCCTTGGACGGCGGTGACAATATCATTAAGCTTCTGCTTGTATGCCGCGCCGAACGCGCGCCGAGACCGCCACTGACCGCCTATTGCATTATAGTTACTTCCTCCCCCACTTTGAAAATTATTTTGACCACCATACTGACTTAATTTAAAACTATCTTGGAAGACCACACCCCGAACCTCAAATGTATCCTTAAACTCCTTCCCTTTTACATAATACTCCAAAATAACATCTCCTGCAAAACTTCTTAATTCATGAGAATTGTAGTTGAAGCGTCTGATCGTAGTGCCATCAGCACTTATTTTTTTAAGCAATTCATCTCTCTTAGATTCATATATGGATTGATTATTACCAAACAGATTATTTATATCTGTAAGCGTCATATTTAATATTAGTCGCGGCAAAGATTTACTTAATGCAGAAAAAATTTTCATTTTACAAAGTACGTCATATGCCTTTTGTCTAAATACTGTATCACCATTAATACTGTTTAGTTGTTTACTTATTATTTCTGCAATAGGGTCAACCTTGCTCTTAACCGCTTTGACTCTATCTTCAACATTCATATTCCATGCGCTCTGCCCCGGCTTGCTCGCCGCCCTATTCTTTATCACAACGCAGTCATATTTTGCATTAGCGGGCGTTGCATTGTGATTAATCCTTATATGTTCTAATAAACGTCTTATCACATCAGTATTGGAATTACATAGCCTACCTCTTGTGTTCTTAAAATTAAACGATAAAAAATTAAGATCGCTTTTCAATTGATTACAACATCTATGTGACCAAGCGTATTCCAACGTGGCATTATCCTGTATGGAATACGGGGTTTCTTCAGGATTCAAATGGATTCTTTTGCTTTGTATTAACCACCAGTAAGATATTGCGTTTAATACAGATAAAATATGCTCACATTCCATCATACTCTCCTTCGGATCGTCGCCTTCAACCATTTTCCGTCCACATAAATAGCATTCTAGATTGCCATTTATGTGGATCTGCTGAGGATTTTTCGAAGAGAGTGCAATAGCACATTGTCCGCCTGATCCACCTGCTTCCATATGCTCAATTAATTTTCTCATATTTTCGTGCTTCCCCTTCGCAATTTCTTTCAAATTTATATCAAATATGTTTTGTAAAAACTTTGTGTAACCATCCTTATTATTGATTTGAGTGTTTGAAGGAATCTCTCCTTTGAGTTGCTTTATAAATCCAGGACTTGCAAAGTAGTTTATTCTACCCCGTATTTTTGTTTTTAATCTCTCATAAGTATTAAAAGTCACTTCTTTATTAGTGTTATTGTCATATGCATTTACAAGCTCTACTAAATAGCCCCTAAGTTGATCCACTATGTATTCTTGAATACATATTAAACCTAAGTCTTTGGATGTTTCTTCACCCACATTCGGTAACTGTTTTAACCACTTAATAAATTGATCAAGGTCTGATAAATCTTGATTTGCTATTTGACTTATAAATTTGCGTTCTGGACCAAAATCTTTATAGCGTTCTGAACCAACCCCTTCAGTTCTATCAGATGCCATTTATATATATCTAGATTATAACTTAGTTATATAAAAAAAATATAAATAAGTTATTAAATGTCGTCTACATATCTTCCCATGAATCGGGAATATTATCGTTACTCAAAACAACAGTTTCTTCTGATTCTTTAATTGGCGAAACCTCCTCTGCAATTTCTTTTTCACAAATCTTAACTTCGTCTTGTTTTTTCGTTTCTAGTTTAACAGTATCAATGTTAATGCGCCATGTATAATATTTATCATACCAATTAAGAATTAGTAAAACAAAATACTCTTTGGTGTGTTTATGAATATTTTGCGGGATTTTATTATCAATCTTAGGACACGACCCAAGATTGATATCACTGGCGCTTCCATACGCGTTGGTATAATACCTTGAAAACTCTTTGATTTGTGTTGCAAATTTATTTTGTTCAATGCTTTTGAAGAGTTTTTCAAGTTCAATGAGTGGAGTTTTGCTTCGGATTGATCTTTTCAGATTTCCATATATGTTTTCCAAATTATCAGGCGTGGCTACCCACTTGATAGCACCTTTGCGGGGGTGTTGCATTTGCATTTCGCTGTTGAAAAGCGTTTTGTTCGTTTTAACGAGAGTCTTCATAGTTTGGATCTGTTCAATAACAGACATCTTATCAATGTATTTAATCGTTGTTATTGTTGAGCTTCCAGTAAAATAATTTTTATAGAGGATTATTATTTCAATTTTATGTTTTTTTTAGTTTCATTTTCTTTGCGTTTTATTTTTTTAGTTTCATTTTCTTTGCGTTTTCGCACCCCGCTTCTTATAGATCTACCTAAAAAATTTTCTATTTTCATCGCTACACTAAGAGGAATTTTTTTGGGATTAATATCTGAAAACTTATTAAACACTAGTAGAAGTGTTCGTTTTTTCTCCGGCAATTTCATTCCTTTGGGAAAAAATTCCCCAAATCCCAGTTCTTCAAAAAACTTTATTGTTTTATTTGTATCCGATGCGCTTAAATGATGTAATGTTCTTTCTATATGCAATTTGTAATCAGGTTGTTGCATAATTATATCTATCAACTTGTCTTTCGATAGATTTTTTGCTATACTTTTAGAAGTTCGTTTTGATGAAAATGATGATTTTGGTAAAGAAGGTGGTGGGTAAAATGGAGTGTCAATGGGCGATTTTACCGAAGCCTTTGAAATATTAATATTTTCAATAATTGATTGTATTGTTTTATACGGGAATATATATAACATCTCCTTAGTTGTGCGCGGAATAATTACAGATGTTTTTACGATATCCTTTGTATGTTCGCGAGATTCGGTTTTGAGTCTATTAATTGCTCTTTTTATATTTTTTATATGAACTCTTCCTATACGCACTTTATGTATTCCAATTGTATTAAAGTAAAATAATTCATTACCGAAGTAGCCAGTAGGTGGTATTAAAAGTTCTTCAAACTCCTCCCACGTATTAAGTAGCGCCTTTAATTCTTCTTCATTTTTTGGTAATGGATCTGGTGGGTCAGGTGGAAGATTATTTGCTACAAACTCGCGATATTCGGTTATATTCATTTGTATAAATAAATATTTTAAATATTTATTGATTTGGATAAATATTTAATTAAGGTAACAGCCATATGTTGAAACGCTATCAATTAGTAACATCTTTACGTGTTAATTTATATCCCCAGTGCTGAAGACTTTGTCTAATAACTGGACTAATACTCGGGTCATTGTAACTGGTCCCTAGAGGATTGCCGGCTTTTGAATCGGCGGCTTTTACTTTGTTTATTAACGAACGCTTAAACCTACCATTTGGTCCACAAAAATTTAACCATCGTTGTATTTGCCGCGTATCTTCTTCTATATTTCGCCTCCCCAAATAGAAATTGCAATACCACTCAACCCAGCCATATGGATCGTGTTTTGTTATCCAATTTTTACTTTCCCAATCTTCTAATGTTGATCCACATTTTACTTTATATTTATTTATATTTACATCATATTCATCGAATGGTTTTGTCAATTTGTCATTTGACAATCCGCGAAACCACCCACGCCTTTTAAATTTTAAATGGCGATTTTTGTGGATTTTTCCAGTAACCTGTGACACGATCGGTCGCCAATATGTTCCACCAAAACTACCGAGCTTAAAAATATCGTCTGGTGACAAATTAGGAAGAAATTTATCAACTAGTTCTTTAAATTCTGGATTATTGGTTTTGGCGGGAAACTTTTTTACCATTTATATAATTTGGTTTTTTATTTTTTTCCTTTCTTATTTTTATTTTTTTTGCTCTTTTTTTTACCTCCTGTATCAGGACTTAATCTCAATGGCTTTTCTGCTTCAGTAGCAGTCTTTTTTTGAAATCGTTTTTTTGTAAAAAACCGTGTTACTCGTTTTTTTACTGATTTTGATTTTGACGCGGCTTCTTTTGTTGTTGGTGAGGCTTCTTTTGTTTTCGCTTTCGCTTTTGACCTATATTTTGTATTTAAATCGGCTTTTGTTTTTGAAGAAAAGAGCTTTTCTGTGTTTCCAAGATCTCCAAAAGATCTTTCTGTCGCAAGGAAAAGTTCATTAATTGATATCGGCATTAATATATATTAATATATTATTAAATTTATTCACAATTACTATTTTCTATTTTTGGAGAACTAACTTCGTTTGTTAGGGAGAAATTATCTCCTACACTCATTATTGTTCTAATTTTATTGCATATAAATCCAAGAGGACGTTTTACCGTGTTATATACGGTTTCAATAAAATTTATATGATTGCTCATTTTATTGCATTCAGGGACTACTTGTTCATTTAATATTTTAAAAACTTCGTCTAATTTTTGGTCTAGTTTTGCGATTTTTTCTTCTATTAAATCTATTCTGTCTTTTAATTCACGATTAAACATATTATTTTACTATATACTGTTAAATATTAATATTTAAACGGACGAACTTAATATAAATATATGGGAAAAAAACACCGAAAAAACAAGCCAAATAAAAAAGAGCTACCTTTTGTGAGTGTTTGCACACCGACCTTTAATCGACGACCGTTTATTCCAATTATGTTGAAATGTTTTGACAGCCAAATTTATCCAAAAGACAAAATAGAATGGATTATAGTTGATGACGGAACGGACAAAATAGAAGATTTGGTTAAAGATCACCCGCATATAAAATATTATAAATATGATGAAAAAATGACGCTGGGTAAAAAAAGAAATTTAATGCACGAGAAAACAAAAGGAGACATCATAGTTTATATGGACGACGATGATTATTATCCACCGACAAGAATTAGTCATGCGGTAGATATTTTAACATCTCACCCTAACGCCCTTTGTGCTGGTGCCAGTGAACTGTATATTTGGTTTAAACATATAAATAAAATGTATCAATTTGGACCATATTCAGCAAATCACGGAACAGCCGGGACATTTGCTTTTAAACGAAAGTTATTAGACCATACAAAATATGATGAACGCGCGTGTTTGGCAGAAGAAAAAGAGTTTCTAAAAAACTACACTGTGCCATTTGTGCAATTAGACCCGAAACATACAATTTTAGTGTTTTCTCATGTGCAAAATACTTTTGACAAAAAAACATTACTTAATAACGCACCAAATAAATATGTTAAAGAATCAACAAAAACCGTAGATGAATTTGTAAAGGATGAATCTATAAAAAACTTCTTTTTGGTAAATATCGATAATGAATTGGCGAATTATGCTCCCGGAGATCCTTCAAATAAACCAGATGTCCTAAAACAAACAAAAGAAATGAAAGCAGAAAGAGAAAAGAAACATCTCGAAGAAATGAAAAAACAAAACTCTCCGACTTTTGTCATGAATCACCCGCAAAAAGGTAAGGTAGAATTAAATCCACAACAAATAATAGAAATATTGGAACAACAACAACGTAAATTAAAAGAAATGCATGATATCATTAGCAAGCAAAATGAGAAAATATTATTTTTGGAACAAAAAGTTAAAGCTAATTCTTAGTTTTCTTTGTTTTCTTTGTTTTCTTTATTTTTTCAATTTGGCAGCAGCATTTATTGTTTCTGACGCCAAATTTGCCACTGCATTATTACTTTTGGATGCGATATTAGATGCGGCATTTGTTGCTGCTGTTGCTGCATTTGTAGCGCCCGAAGCAGCCGACGTTACCGCTTGGCTTGCCCCAGTTGCAGCACCTTTCACATCCGATGCAGCAGACGTTACCGCTTGGCTTGCCCCTGTTGCGGCACTTTTTACATCCGATGCAGCAGACGTTACTGCCTTGCTTGCCTCTGTTGCAGCAGTTGCCGCGCCCGAAGCAGCCGACGTTACCGCTTGGCTTGCCCCAGTTGCAGCACTTTTTACATCCGATGCAGCAGAAGTTACTGCCTTGCTTGCCTGTGTTGCTGCGCTTGTTAAAGAACCAATGCCTTCGGCCGCTCGTGTAACCTGGGCTTGTGTTTTTATATCTTCTAATGTCTTCGCCAATTCGCTTACTTCTCCACGAATTATTTCCGATGTTTCTTTAATGGGGACCGCAGCGATTCCGGCTGGAACGCCGCCGAACAATCCTGCAACACTTTGTATTTTGTCTGTTAGTGGTTCTGAACTTAAACCATTTGTAGTTTCTAGATTTGCACTGAACTCTGTATCAATAGAATCTTTAATAGTATCAATCGTGTTAATAGACTCGTTTATAAAAAATACAGAAATTACCAACATGAAAACAATTGATCCATTGTAAAGCGCCGTTTCTAATAAATAATTAATGCTAGATAATACTGGACCGGTTTCAATATGTTCGCTTAAACAACGAAACGTTTCGCCTACAAATACCATAGAAATTAACACGCCAAGTGCATATATTATGTTATCTCTAAAATCAATATTATCTGTTTTCATAAAAGATTTTGAAAATTTATCAACATCAAAATAATCCGGATAAGCAGAGCCAATAAAATAAATAAGAAAAATAATTGCCGGTAAATGTATCAATCCTAGTAACATTATCGGCGCTGTTACAAAAGAACATAAAATCGTTGCAACTGCTGAGTGAAATATTCCAAAATTTTCATCACCGTGCCACAATATGTAATTGATACTACCTTTGACTAAATCTCCGTGTAATTGTGGATGTAAAAGTAATACTTGGTATATCATAAACAATGTTAGTGCACTACCAAGCCCGGAAATAAGGGCAGCCTTTGCCCAAACTTTTAATTCATAATGTATTAATAATCCACAGTTCATTATAAAAAATATGCCACCGGCTACACCAAAAAATGGACCTATTGTTGTTAGCATTCTTATTGGTTCGAAGTGGTTCATTAATATTAATCTAACAAGAGGGCTAGCTTTTGAACCATCTCTACAAGAGGGATCCACGCCACAAAGAAAGAAATTTTTTAGATCTGGAATTTTTATAAACGGTAATAAAACTAGACTTATCCCGTATATAAGTTTCGTAAAGAGAAATTTAAATCTGTAAAACAAATCTTTAAATAAATTTTCTATAGCCTTCCCAGAATCTCCTTCTATTAACTCAAAAAATGGTAAAGGTTTCTTATTTTTTTTATAGATATTTTTATATTTTCCTATCGTAGTTAGCATTTCGTAAGTCATTTCATTTTCTTTTTTTAGACTTTTATTTTTATTAGTCTTATTTTTATTAGTCTTATTTTTTTTAGAGGTTTTTTTCACGGGTGTTCCAACATTACTATTTTGTCTTGCTGGTTTGGGATTGGATATTTTATTAGATATAGGCTCACCGGATTTTTTGGCTAATCTTTCTTTTCTCTTTTGTTTCTTTTTTTTAGATTTAGCTTCTATAATATCCATGTCTTATAATATATATATAATAAAATAGAAAAACAACTACGTTATTCTTTTTGTGGGACAATTTACCGAAACAATGTAAATAGAATTTTCTGTCATAACAATAAAGTCCGATTCGACTTTGTATATTTTTGAAATTGGACTGGTATATTCTTCTTCGTTTCTAACTAAAAGTTTTTCTTCGGTTGATCGTAAACCAAAAAAAACCTCTTTTTTGCAAGAATCTTCCCAATAGTCCATCAATATTGGTTTGTCTTCTTGTAACGACAATTTACATGCATGTAATAGTGTTGTGTTACCGGGATATAATGGTTGTTCTGCTGATCGCTCAACAATTTCGGTCATTTTATAATATTTATTAAATATGTTTTATTTAAATTTATAACTCAAATATATATAATGTTTAATGTATCAAATATTGATAATTATAAACAAAAATTAACAATATCCCCTGAAGAATGTATAAGTGCATTTAAAACTTTATTGTATAAATATTTTTTGCATATTAATTTACTAAATCAAGAAAAGTTCGCACAATTTTCGTTATGTACTTTAATTTCTGGGATAGATACATTAGAGTCTATTTTTTTAATGTTACTATTAAAATCCAAAAATTTACCGTTTGTTATTCATAACAGCGAAAAGTCTATTTTTTATTATTTTGAGTTCATTGAACAAATAAAAAAGCCCAATGCAGAGATACATTCTCTATTGAATTTATCAATAGTAGATGCAAAGATGTTCATATATAAAAAAATATTAGGCGAAGCTCCAATTACAAGCAATAATTTAAAGGATTCCGAGATAATTTTTTATAAACAATTAAAACACTTTACTCACACTTATAAAACACTGCTAAATATTTTATTGACCAATTTTACTATTGAAGAATTGATTAACAATATAGAAAAATACGGAATTCTTATAAACTTTAATACTACTGATAAAACACTAGAAGTCCTCGATACAATTAGTAGTAAAATATATAATAATGATACAGAACTATATTCACAATTAATGCAAAGTTTAGCTGTCTACAATTAGTTCCACATATTTTTTCCTTTGACTTTTATTTTTTTTTAGCATATTATTGAAATTAATATCGACAGCAATTTCGTTATATTCATTTTTAAATATTTCTTTCAACTCTAAGTATAATTTTTCTATTTGTTCAAGCGAACACTTACCTACAATCAGCACACTTCCTGTTCTAAAAATCATAAATGAAATTTTCTTTTTGCTATTTTCAATAAGTTTTTTACTCATTATTCCCGGATAAGAACATGGATCATATGAAGTTTCTATTTTATATTTTTGTTTTAATATACTCGTCAATTTTTCGCGATTTATGCAAAAATTACAAGTGAAATTTGAATTAATTAGCACCGTTTCATGGTTTTCTTTTATATTAACATTCAAACCACAATGCAATCTAAAAAGTTCTTTAACATATGTTAAAATCATATTGTGAAATTTGTCGCATTTTATACCAGGCATTTCTAACTTTCCGGTATTGAAAATTTTAACATGATTCTCCTTGAATGTTTCAGAATTATCGTCGTATAATCTTACTATTAGAACAAAACAATTGTAAAATGCGCTTTTCTTTTTAGATCGCGTTGAAACAATGTCTTTTTCACACATACCAATATTAATTTTTCTTACATCTTTGTAAATATTTTTTGTATCGTTTTTAACAAAACTTATTTGTTGCAAATCATATAATTCATAGTCTTCTAGTTTTTTTTTGATGGATTCAACATCGCTTTCATCTACAAATGTATATTTCATTTGTTTTTTGACACAACCTACATCTTTTGTAGAGTAAGAAATTATTGGAATTTTCCAAAACACATCAAACAAGTCAATATCTTTATCCAAATACGAAATCTTGGTCGTCGTTGAAATATATAAATCACTACATTTAGGAATATTTTCGTCATTGTTTGATTTAGTTTCCCTTTCTACGAAAGAAAGCTCCTGTTCAAAATCGTTATTACTGCAAAAATTGTGCCAGGCTTCGTCGCAATCAAATGGCATATATATTATAATCTATTACATTTAGGATATTTTTTTTCAATTTTTATAAAGTCATATATTAATATGGAAGGAGTTGCTTTGTGTGTTAATGATTATTTGTATAATTCAAAGCAAAAAAGCGAGACAGATACAGATGATATAAAGGACAAATTTGATAAGATTGCTCAAAATTTAACACTTGAATCTTCTTTACATTTTTTCAATCCTAACAAAAATGTCCCGAAAAACCAACTAGTTTTAAAAGGTCTAGTAAGATTAAAAAACTATTAGCAGTTGTTCATAAAAACGGTAGAATATTGTTGTAAAAGTATATTATGAGTATTTTATCAGTGTTATTTAAATTATGATATAAATTTGCAGCAGTGTCTAGAAAATTTTTGCTTATAGAATTGGTTTTTAATTGCCTTTGAAACGTGTAGGTTATTATTTTTTTAATCAAATCTGTATTTTTTTGATCTATTTTTGTCGCCAACTCTTCGAAATATTGTATTTTTTTTGTATATGTCTTATTACATGATTTAAGCTTAACAATAATTTGTTCTATTGTTGGCTTTTTTTTGTTCATGTTCATTGTGTTCATTTGCATATAATTTATCATACTTCTTATATCCGAATTATATGTGTCAATAATGTTGTTTAAAACTCCATCGTTTATGCTAATATTTTCTAAGACCAATATGTTTTTAAGAAAGTTAAAAATTTTTTCCCGTGGGTGTGAATTAAATTTAAATAATAAAAAATTCTGTGCCAAAGAATTATCTATTTTACTGATATAATTGCAAATTAAACAATATCTCACGTCAAGTGTATATGTATGTTCTATTAAATATTTGAGGGCGAGTTGTGCGGCTCTAGTCATATAATCTGTCTCATCTAATATTACAAATTTTAACCCCTGTTTGAACAATCCATTTGAATATACAAATTGTAAAATATTGGTTCTTATAATATCTATTCCTCTATCATCTGACGCATTCAAATGTATGACCTGTGGGGTGTCGTTTGTATCCTTATACATTTCGTTTATCATATTGATTATTGTTGTCGTTTTCCCTGTTCCTGGTGGACCAAAGAAAATCATGTTTGGAAAGTAAACTTTTTTTGAAATTATATTAGCATAAATTTGCTTTTTATAATCATTAAGAATAATATTATTAAATGTATTGGGGCGATATTTTTCAACCCACGGAATTGTTTGAGTTTCCATTTGTATAACTTTATTAAAAACTATTTAAATTAATAACTTAATTTTCTCTATATGAATTCTGATTTGAAGAAACCTTCGCAAAAACGAAGGGGTAGAAAACCAAAGGGTGGGAAAGTTGTAGAGCCAATAGAAGCCCAACAAGCTCAACAAATAAATAATGTTGCAATAATCGCACATTTAAAATGTCATACGAAGGATATTCCAAATAAAGACACACTGCAATACAACCCTCATATAAACGAAATAGAACCATATTATACAGAAGTGTATAATTTGAAAATAGATGATATGGACTGTATTCATGATGATCATTCTATGAAATCCACTACAAAAAAATCAGGATTAACATCTTATGACGAAAAATTAAACTCCTTAAATTTTTTGTTAGAAAATATCGATTGTTCTAAAATTGATTCTGCATGTTTTTGGTGCACATGTTCTTTTTCAACAGAGGTTTTTCATATACCGAAATCTTTTACCGAAGATGTGATAAATGCCTATGGTTGTTTTTGTTCTCCGGAATGCGGAATGGCTTTTTTATTGAACGAAAACTTAGATGAATCTACAAAGGTAGAAAGAATTGCATTAATGAATTCTGTTTATTGTTCTCCGTGTTCATATACAAAAAACATACAGCCTGCATTGTCACCCTATTATACATTAAACAAATTTTTCGGCAATTTGTCCATTGAAGAATACCGAAAAATATGTAATACAAACACTTCTTATAGATACAAATTAGTAGATAAACCGTTTACATTGACAAATCCGGAATTTTGCATTGATCATAGTAATATGTAATCAAACTATTTAAACAGGATAATCATATAAAATATAAAGATGCAATCCCTTTCTATAAACTCCATTAAACTAAGCAAATGTGATGTAACTGTAAATATCTATGGGAGACCTTTATTAAAAGTAAAATCCAAAAAAAAGAATAAAATGGGAAGTAAAAAGGATTCCAAAAATATTAAATTTACGATTAATGAATTTGAAACAAAACCCACTAAATATAATGTAAAATGTTATCCTCATACAGAAACAAATGCTACTAATGTAATTGAAGAATCCATTAAAGACGAAGAGTATATTGATGAATCTAATCCTTACGACGATGATGATGATGTAGAAACTAAAAAAATTACCTTAGAATTAGATTCAAAATCAAAGCCTTCACTAATTGAAGAAAATAAAAATTATGAGGGAGTAGATGAAGACGAAGAAGCCGAGGAAGAGGAAGAAGACGAAGCCGAGGAAGAGGAAGAGGAAGAAGACGAAGCCGAGGAAGAAGAAGAAGAAGTCGAGGAAGAAGCCGAGGAAGAAGAAGAAGAAGTCGAGGAAGAAGCCGAGGAAGAGGAAGAGGAAGAGGAAGAAGAAGAAGTCGAGGAAGAAGAAGAAGAGGAGGGCGAAGAGGAAAAAGACGACTCTAAAAAGAAGGTGGTAGAAGAAGAAGAAGAAGAAGACGAAGATGAAGAAGAAGAGGAAGAAGTATTTGTAAAAACCATTAATGGCAGAGAATATTACGTTGTTGATAATAAAAATAGCGATATTTATGAAATGCTTGAGAACGAAGAAATCGGCGAAATTGTCGGAACTATTAAAAATGGTATTTCTAAATTCATTTAAAAATAATCACAAACAAAAATAAGAAAAATGATTAGTAAACTAATTTTTGAGTTAATACATAATGCTTTATCCTTTTTTACTAGAGTTTTTACTAAACCTCCACAACCAACACAAGCTACTATTGTAGACAATATATTTTTAGAACTGAATAGAAATAATAAAAAATTTTACTTCAACATAAATGAAATAGGAGAAACAACGATTAATGATTTATTTTCGGAAAATTTTATTAAAAAAAAGGAAACTAATTATTTCATACCATATCTTCTACTATTTATAAACAATAAAATGTATAATATAATATTAGAAACAAAAAACTTTTCCTATTACACAACAGGTATAATATTAAATCGCGATTTTTATAAGCATTACCTGGAAAAATATTACAAAAAAAATCTGAAAGAAAATGATATTTACTATACAAAAATGGTCGATATTAATATTAATAATGTTTTACTAGAAAATGAAAGTGAAATATATTTAGATAAAGATAAATATATAGTTATATGAACAATTTGGAGGATAATTGGACATTATATATACATTATTCAAATGACACCAATTGGGACGAAAGTAGTTATAAAAAAGTAATCGAATTTTCGACAGTAGAAGAGTTATTGTGTGTATATTCTCTTATCAAACCAGATTTATATAACAATTGTATGTTCTTTTTAATGCGCAATAATATAAAGCCCCTATGGGAAGATCCGCAAAATGAAAATGGTGGGGCCTTTTCATTTAAGGTTCCTATGCAAACCGTCGATACAATATGGAAATATTTGTGCTATCAATGCATAGGAGAAACATTATTTAACGACGAGTGTCCCGAAAAATGTATTAATGGAGTTACGCTTTCGCCTAAAAAAAATTTTGGTATATTGAAAATTTGGACAAAGGATTGCGTAATTCAAGATTCTTCGCAAATTAATTTATTTGATGGACTTACAAAAGAAGGCTGTATGTTCAGGAAACATATTTCGTGAATTTAATAATAATTTTTAATATTATTATTAGATTAAAAATTAGATTATTTATGTTCCGCCTGGCAATTGTGCTAAGCAAAGTTTTATTTCTCCCAATGATGCAACATAATATTTTACAATTAAAGGGAGGTCGTTTTCCAAATAAATTTCCAACACACTGCACAAATTAGTGCATTTAATAAAATAAGACAAGTTTTTCAAAGAAAATATTCCTTGGATAATTTTTTTACTGTCTTTTTGTTCTTTTATTTCCATTCGTCCTTCTGATGCGGTTCGGGATATCTCTACTTGTGCAAATGCTCCTTGACATCTAAAAATTAATTCATTATCTACAGAACGTATTTCTAATTTGTCACTAAGAGGACTGAGATCGCGAATTATTTTCTGGAAATCAGACGAGGGTAAATTTATTACAGAAGAAAACTGTATGGACGGTATGGCTAATTCTTCACAATCTGGTTCTATTAAGCGTAATTTTTGCACTTTGCATTGTTTTATATCGCCGTTTTCAAACTTCAATCCCAAATAAGTTGTAATTCCTTCGTTATAATCACCTTTTTCAATATAAATGGTAAGAGTATCGTCATTGTCTATTGTATTAATTAATTTAAACAAATGAAACATATTGACGCCAATAATGATTTTCTCACATCCAATATCATAATATTCAAAATTTTCGGCTTTTAAATGTAAATGTGCTAAAATTGTATGCGATTTGTCCATATTAATAATTCGCATACCATCTTTGTGAAATGAAATATTCGTTTCGATTAAAATATCTTTAAGTGCGGTCATTAGTGTTCTAAAGGGCGCAATCTGAACAGTTTTAATTGTCAAAATATTGTTATCATCGGAATGATACATATATTTATCTTCATTATTAGGCTTTAAATAATTTAATATTTTTTATATATAAATGTATGTGAAAAAATCATCAAAAACCCGAACATTAACAAACTGCTGCAAATCTACAAAGAAACACAAAAAATGCATACGCACAAAAGATAAGAAAGTATTTGCCTTACCGAGAAAATTCTCAAAAAAAAAATGTATTGCAAAAAGAAAAACTAAAATTAGGGGATTTACTATGCGGTCGTCGTGTGCACCATATAAATATTGCTAACCTAGATAACTTATAATGTGATTTTTACATTGTGTGTTGAGTCCAAATATATTTTTAAGAAAAGGATCCAAATACAGAAAATCTTCTACAATTTTTAAAATACAATTAACTCTCGCCTCTTTACTGCGAGTTGCAAGATATTTTTCTTGGCTAATGTGTCCATTAGTAACAAGATATTTCATATCATTTGCGAGGCGGTTTTTAAGCGCCCCTTCTTCATATAAGGCCATTTTAAACGCATGACATAGCTTTGGCATATAGCTTTTTATATTTGTGGTTTTGTTTCTACTATTTAGTTTATGAGTCTTTTTAATAATTGCAATTCGTTGCGAAACTTCGCTTTTATGTATTTTAATGTTAATATTAAAATATTTTGCTACTCGTTTTATTAGCGGACCTCTAAATGCAGATAACATATTATCAATAGAAACATCCATGATTATGTGCGATTTATGTTTTTCTTTCATTTCCTTTTTATAATTTGAATTAATTTTTCGTATTTTATTTTTAACACATACAATATCCTCGTTAATATTTTCTAGAAATTCATATGCAAACAAAGAACCATAGTTTATCATACACGCTCTTTTAAACATACCTATATCGTTAAAATACAGATTTCTACCCAAAACCCTTGCTGAACGAGTCATGTCATCGTTAAGTTCCTTATATAATTCATTCAATTTAGAAATATCTTCTGGAAAGTCGCGTAATTCTAGGTTATCGTTAGATTGTTCGTTCAATGTTGTCTCGAGTTCGGGAAAAGACCAACTAAATATAACTGGGTTTTTATAATAAGGAGTTTTTCGTAGTGAAAGAATTATCTCTTTTACCACTTGCCGCATTTCACAAGGTTGAATTTGTTGTTATATATTTCTATGAATATATTTCTATGAATATATTTCTATGAATATA
>TARA_B100000401_G_C52814124_1_pt1 | contig 16829 bp, 5 predicted proteins | sample TARA_B100000401 | Tara Oceans TARA_B100000401 (sample SAMEA2620786) | marine metagenome | biome: marine biome (ENVO:00000447); feature: surface water layer (ENVO:00002042); material: "saline water (ENVO:00002010), including plankton (ENVO:xxxxxxxx)" | depth 5 m
TCCTGGTATAGAATCGAATACCATGGCTACCTACACTATTTTTCAGACTATCGTTAGAGGAGGAAACACTTCTGTAGGGATGCCAGTTTTCTTCAGCATGAATAACTTGGCTATTTTGGCCCCAGGAACTAACCATATTGTACCAACCCCAGCTTTGGCCTTTATCGTAAGAGATATTTTTGAATGTAGTACGAGAGAACACATACTTTTTGATGGTAGTAGTGGCGGTTGTTACATGTTCATTGGTGTAGCTATCCTTAAAGTTATGAGTGACTGTATAATCTCCAGTCACATGTAATCCTGGATATCCACTACTACTGCTTAGATACACGTTATCACGGTTGAAATTGCCATCGACAAGTGTGTGGTGCCAATGACCTGATTTAATGTTTTGGTGTGAGTAGTTTGCCACGCTCACGCCGACATTGTACACTACGACCTCGAGATTTCGTTGGATCGATCCCGATCCAAGACTGTTACCCGCGGTGTAGGTGATCGTCTGGGTATGCGCCTGGTTCTTGTTGAAAGTATTCTCGGTAGTGGAGGGGGTTGAATAATTCGTGCCCGAATAGGTCGGTCTCGCGAAATTGTTGGAGCCCTTCCTCACGTAGATTTTAGACGGACTGATATTAAACGTGAAGTCGTACAAATAGACCTGGAATCCATCGTTGCTGTGACCAAGATCAGCAGCCCAGTGATATCTCGTCGACTGACCAGGAGGAGTGTTAGATAACCAGTATCTATATGTGTACGTCCCTTGGACGGTTTCGGTGGTTCTATCGACACTCCACGGTTGGCCACGAACACACGCCACTTGAGTATACGAAGAGGTGAAAGGATGTACATATATCCTTATGATGCCGGAAGTATTCGTAATGCCACTGAAACGTATTTTGTTGAATTTCACACCACCCGTGATATTGTTATCTTGCAAAACTTCAGTGTTGGTATTCGTGATTTCGTATTGCTCCCTCAGGCTAGCACTGATGGAATCGGCAAATATCCGTCTGTCCCTGTCATCTGTAGTCTTAGCGAAGAAGTACGAGTAGGTACCGTCCCTACCGTTGGGAGCGTTTGCATCACCAGAGGCGCGACCGTCGAATTCTGTGCCCTCGAAGTACCCATTGGCGTCAGGAGTAAGAGTCATGAAAGGGTTAGTATTCGCATCGCGGTCCGCTGAGGTTTTGAACACCTTCAGGGTACCTCCACCTCCGTATCCGGACACGGTCCCGCTTATTTTGACCGTCTGGTAAGTGTCCGTAACAAGAGCGGTGGCTGTTAAAGTTTCCTCGATAATCGCACTGAAATCAACTTTGTCGACCCTCACCGGGATAGCCCCGGCCCTCAAAAACTCAACCCTGATAACATCACTCTTCGGATTGGCCAGGTCCGCATTCACCCCAGCGTTCAATTCAGTACCCATCACGAATTTGTAAACATGAGAAGCGCTTTTGAAGGCGATGGGCATGTCCAAGATGGTGGAGTAATTTCCCCCGTCTTCTAGGCTGGATATTCTCACCCTGCTAGGCGTCCTTGAGCGGACAGGACAGGTGAAGCTCACGGATTTCAATGTAGCGCGTCTCTTCACATCCTTAAGTGTAAGTAAGAAGCTCACGTCAGCGCTGGACGTGTTTTCGAATCTGCCGCCCCCGTTATCTTGTGTAGAGTTTTCCATTGCCAAGTTAAATTCTGTGTTCCATAATCCTACATAAGCGGAGCTTATAAGACTAGGCCTTTTCGCGCGGAGTTCAAATTTATCTTCACCGGCAGAAGCGTCGCGAAGTATACCAAAGTTCAACTCGTCATTTCCACCTAAGGCAAAGAGCGGATGAAATTTAGTAGCAGAATCAAATCCAGCTCCTTTCTTCACGTAACCACTCAATGTTATTTTATCAACGTTTATGGGCATCGTGTATTGTGAGCCTTTCACAAGACCGTCGGGAAATATGCTGTCGTCGATTTCAGGGACGCCAGGAGATGTAACAGGTGTAAACGCGATAGCTTCCGCCTGATCTCCCAATTTTAGTTTTACGGTATTGTTTTCCACGAAAAAATCTATAACGCCAGTCTTATGCATGATCCTTTGAGGCGGGACTCCCGAGGAAGTGGAAACAGTTATATCACCACCCATACCGGAATGGTTCGTACAGTAGTAATACAACGTCGAAGGAGCCCCGTCAGCGACCGTGATTCTGTTGTCAGTCGAATTATACCCGACCGTGTATTGGTAGGGGCTTGCGTTCGGTTGTCCACCACCTCCATCTGAAACGGTCGACAGCCTGAACGGGTGGGTAATTCCGAGAGCAGATACATCGAATACGTAGGTTTGACCTTCATAGAGTTGCAAGGTAGGGGTGGGGTTTCCATCAATCTTATACTTTCCATCCTCTGCTGTGACCACAAACGTCTTTTCAGTTTTCAACTTGATCCACGCACTCACAGTGAACGCGTCTGAATCATCTCCTATGATCTCATCATTTCCGAATGAAATGTAACCATTTCCTTCGAAATCGAGTGATCTTGTCCCTGGCGTAACCCCAATATCGTACTTTCCGTTCTGAACTTGGTACTGACGGGTAGTATTTTGATCACTAATTAAAGTAGGGGTGCGCTTGAAGTCAGTAATGCGTAGATTGTGATAGGTATTAGCAACGGATTTCGCATATCTACCTTCTGTCGCTAAGCGCACCGCGTCATCCCGACTGAGAGCCCTGCCATACACCTCGACGTCATCTACGAATCCATCGATACCATCACCAATTATCATATCTTTAAAACCCCCGGATACCGTAGTGTCGACCTGTACGGCCTGTTGACCCACCAGATTACCGTCTACATACACGTTGATCTCAGAAGCCGCGTTGTCGTACGTCATGACAACGTGATTCCACTTGTCTTCTCTTATGACGTCCGGACCGGTTGTTAAACTCATTATTTATAGATAACAGACAAATTTTTGATAATCTCTAAATTTATGACAAAAATCTCTTCAATTTACAACGTATCGGCTTTAAAGTCTGAACATGTAGTAAGAAAAAAAAATCTGTATTTATTTCTACATTTAATCGGTTTTTTTTTATTAAATTATATTTCACTGCGTCGCTATAGAATACATCTGATTGTCAGTCAACACGCGGTCATAAATGTTCACTTCAGATACGACTACACCACCTGCCATTTCACCACTCCCAAGTTTCCCTACGCAAACGTCAGCGTTGTCGGGGTCCGTCATGTTTACTGTGTAGTTAGTGTATTTGCCGACAATATTGCCGTTGTGATATAATTTCACACAAGCCGAGTTTGGGTCGTACGTAGCCCCGACATGCGCCCATTGATCTTTATGTATCTCGGGAATCGTCACCTCGTTGTCCACGTCCGCAATTTGAGCAAAATCACTCTCTCCATCGAAGAAACCAACATCAACTCTAAGATTATCCATCCAGGCCCTATGACCAGATAAATCATCATTCGCGTAGCTTCCATATTTGCTCAAGCCGACATACACAGATGTGTCGTTGTTTACATCTTCATAACTCGAGTGCCCAGATTTTTGATACCATGAATGATGTTCCTCACCTAGCTCCTTTTTGAAGAAGCCCACAGTACTCGATTGCTTTGATATGTGCAAACCGACATTAACCCATTCGGTTTCAGGAATGTCTATACCTGAATCGCATTCTACCCCGCTCACGTTTGCGAGGAGACGATGGGCGCCATTCTGGGTTTCCACTTTGAAGCATAAGTCTACTTCTCCCTTTTCAAAAATTTTGAAACATTTACCGAACCCTGACTCTAAATAGACCCATGCGGAAATGTAAGAGTTCCTGTAATCAAAATCGCTAAGACCGCTTGAATTAAACACCAAGTTGACATCAGGTGCGTCTCCTGTATAACCAAAAAGGGCCGACTGATTGTGAGTCCCTGCGTAGCTCGTAGAAAAGGTTGGCTGTGCAGAAAACAAACCATGCATACCAGATCCGTTCCTGTTGATAGCGACACGTTTAGATATGGTGTTACTCACCAATTCTCCTTTATCCAAATAGAAAGTCTGAGCGAATTTTGAATTATTTTTAAAATCTTGTACGTGAAAAGTCGAAAAATCGCCGGCGGAAGCAACTCCGTTAGGCAAAATATCGGCATAATAAAGCTCGACACGTTTTACGATACCGGTGCCCGCTGATTGATTTCTTATGAAAATGCTCGTAATATCGCACACATCCGTGAGTTCGTACAACTCATATTCCGTGTCCTTTTTGGAAGATTTCTCCCACACCTCATTTTCGCCCTTTTTGAAGTCGACGTCTAAGAATTGTTGATACGGTCCATATCCACCTTCATGATCCTCTTTGTAAAAGAACATAAAATACTTCCCCTTCAACACTTGATTCATACTAATCGTATCGTTAAACAGGCACTTAACTATTGTTTTGTTTCTGTCTTCTTTGCGCGTCAAGTCAAACTTTTTCGCATACGCAAGTGGAGACATCTCTCCTTCCGTCAATTCTTTATCAAACGTCACAACACGATCAATAGATCCCACCAAGCTATCGCCAACAGTCAAAGCTTCCGATCCGTTTGTAAGAGTCATGCCAGACATGTCAACAGTTGCAGTGCCAACCTTACATCCATTTTTAAACATAGAGACATTTCCAGAACTTTTATCAAGTGTTGCTGCAACTTGAACCCACTCATCATTTACAGTAGCTAAGCCGGCTCTTGCCCCCGCCAGTCTCTTGATCTCCATTGGCTCGAGGATTCTATCGTAAACGTTACCGTCCTCCAAGTCCCCCGTAAAAGCTTCACCAGCAATATTTGTACCGAATTGAATGCCTGCAAGACTTGTCATAATAGATGAAGTAGACGGCAGGCTTACAGTCTTGACAGCGAGGCCGTCGAGGTAAAAAACCGCAGCACCCGCTTGGATGTCAAGTGTCACAGCTACGTGCTGCATATCATTCCCAAGAGACAGCGCATCTGAAGAATATTTCCTAAAATCCTCGGTAGTATAAGGTTGTGAACCCTGAACAACAGACATAATTTTATTTAATGAAATATTTTTGTTACGGAGCTTCGATTTTAACTTTGAGTCTCCAGTGATATCGTCAATAAAATTAAGATTTAAAAAAAAAATCAGTAAGTCAAAACCAGTCTGCCTGCACCGTTGACTTGGAGTTTAAGCCCTATATCCTCGCGTTCGAAAAGCGTTCCAGTCAGAGAACCAGGCCTTACCCACATTGCCACGCTGAACTGAGACAGGTCCTTTCCAACCAAGACATTCTTCGAATATGTCAATTTTTTATCACTCCCTAACTTCGCTGCTTTCGATCGCCTCACCCCACGCTGCTGAATAGCTGTGGCTACCGGTGCTGCAGAAGTTCCCTCTATATATTTCAGTCTAGTGTCGTTCGTTTCAAAATCGACAGAAACGAGCTTTTTGTCATCGACGGTGTAACTATCCATGGCTTCAACGTTTGTTCCAGGCGCAAATTGCCCCTCGTCGTTCAAATACAATGCAGCGTGACCATTATTAATGCCAAAGCTAAAGCAGTTAAGCTTTGACAACAAAGGTTGGAATACCCCTGAGTCAGCTGAACTTGGATACTTCACCCAAGACGTAAACGTACAGCCCTGGCTAAGAGCATCCTTCCCTATTCTTACAGATGGGTCAGGCACAGTTATAGATCCAGTCGAATTAAATTTCAAACCACCACGTTGATTTGCATGATCATTCACAAATTCACTATCGCCCGAATTAAAGGTGCCATCCATTCTACCTTTACCGAGGTCAACGAAACGAGAGGCGTCTATTAATCGATCCTGATCTAGCTCCATCATGAATAATTTGTTGTTATCACCGTCCCTCGCTCGTTCGAACTTCTTCTTCGCGACTTTCTCCGTGACGGCCTTATTTTGTATCCCGACAGCTTCCATCTTACCCTGGAAACCATTATTGCCGTCTTTATCACTGCCAATAAAGATTTTCGAGTTTTCATCTTTGGTGATCTCAGCGTCGATTACAAATGGGGCACCTTGAGAGGCGCCATTTATAAAAATCTCGCCCTGTGCGGTTTCGTTGTTAAGAGAAACTTCAATGTTAACCCATTGATTGACATTATCTTTCAAATTAGGTGCTGCCATTTTTTACTTAATTACCAGATTTTTTTCGCATTAGCATTTTTTAATAATCATCACTTCAGAAAAATCGTTTTAATTGAAGACAACATTCCATTTCCAAGACACACGCGATAATGGACATGAGGTTTTAATGTAGGCCCTATAGGAAGACTATAAGAAGTCGGAGTTCGCAATTTCAAAATCGCTATACCGTCTTTGTCCGACAACGCCACACCAGCGTTTGAATACTTATCATAAGCTTTCCAAGGACTTTTAACTACTATGTCGTTCGTCCCCTCAGATGCCCAATATATTACATTAGAATTAGCCTTTGTCTTTATCTTCGTAGCTATTTCTGGATTTTTAGGAGTTTTGAGCTTCAAAGAATCACAAGGAAATACCGCTTTCCCAAGAAATGGTAAGTAATAGTCACGATTAAGCAGCTTGACAGCAGCCGAAATACCTATCAAAATGTAGACGAGTCGGTGTGATTTCGAGATCGGTGATACTTTGCTGACCAGACTGTTGATTAGATTATAACGAAATAAACCGATGAAACCCCAATTTAAAGCGCCGATGAGTATGAACAAGTAGAAAATGCGGTCAAGCATGAGTTGAAAATACAATTCCATCTTGTATTGTATTCTAATCAGAAAAAAAAGGCTCACTGTTCTTTTGCAATTAAACAACACCGCCAGTGCCGTAATCGACCGAAAGCTCAAGGGAATCTATGTTGAATACCGCGTTAGCGTCGTCATACATGCACACCTTAGCAACGAATGGTTTACCACCAGATGTGAGGTCAAATATCGCTGGGCTACCATCGATTCCTTGATATTGCCCTCTTGCCCTCTGCACTCTACCTCTCCACCCGTTATCTCCAGTTAACTCGTCGTCATATAAAAGGTCCACGTCGTAAGTGTAACTTCCGCCACCAATATTAACAAATCCAGCTGCATCCTTATTAAGATCAAGATTAGGAGTTCCGGTCATCTTACTTGGTTCGATTCTAAAGATGATATAACCATTCGATGATGGCCAATAAATGCCTACTTGAATTTGCAAATTATTATTGGAAACTCCTGTCAATGTACCTTGCAACTTGAGTCTCATTCCCGTGAAGGATCTCCCTTGATTATTAGTACTATAGTTGCCGCTGGCGGCGGCGGTCTGGTCGTATAAGTCTGCTGGCGAAGTGAATTCATGCAGTACAGTTTCTCCTGTTCCTCCTGCCGTTATACCCGTTATTGCCGATTTTCTGACGATAAAGGTACCATTACCTGATGCCGCACCAGCAATCACCTCGTAAGGCACGGACGAACCGCCGCCGCCACCGCCGCCGCCACCGCCACCTGTATTTCCAGTGGTCTCAAACACAACCTCGCCGGAGGGACTAATGGAAACTTTATACCCGACCTCGGACTCATATTCCATGATCGTGTTACTCTGATTGAACGTATCCAAAGTGGGCTTGATCCAAAAGGAAATGGTCGACTCTGTCAACTTACCGTCTTCAGTAGCCTCCATCTCGCCTACCTGGTTTTCACTCAACTCAAGAGTTGTAGAACCGTCGAACACGACAGACGCTTCACCCGTAGCCGTATCTTCGGTGTCAATGATTTCCGCGATCTCCTCGGCCGTCATTTCAGCGTCACCAGAACTGAAATCCAGCGCCGCAGCATCAGTGAAACTGATCTCAAATGCTTCTCCAGAATCACCGTTAAGAGTTTTGATATCCTCAAAAACAGCTTCGCTGCCGTACACACGCGTGTCGTCTAACATACCAATGTAATTGCTTGTATGTTCTTTGTTTCCACCGATGTAGAAGTTGGGATCAAATGGGGCAGAGAATCCAGATAAGGGTTGGCCAGCGGGGGCTGGAAGGTCGCAATTCGAACCGTTCAAGTACAGTCCCCAGTTACTTGCAGCCGGAGACGCAGAGAACACGACATGATTCCACACGTTAGAATTATATACCATCGTAACTGACTTTTCGAAGGATGCTCCCCCCCATTGACCCTTAAATTGTCCATCCTTAATATCCAAAAAGTGATCACTGTCGTAGTAAAACAGTTTCTTGTATTCTGAGTTATCATTCAATGTTGGCTTGACCCATGTATACAACGAAAACTCTGTGACGTTTGAAAGAGCCTCCGCACCCACCTCGATGCAGTGATTATCATAGTTATTAGAGTTTAGATGAACCGCACTCGACCCCACAAATCCTGGTACGTACGTTGCGCTACCTATTCCTTCGATCACACCATGTGAATTAGCACTAATATTATTCAAAGGAGAACCAGTGTCGTAATTCATATAATACCTAAGATCACCGCCGGTCCCCGAATCATCCACAATATCAGGCTGGCTTGGGTAGTTCGCAAGGATATCATACGTCTTCGATTTTTCGTTGCTCTGATCATCACGAATCATGAGATGGACCTTGTATTTAGAACCCTTCTGCATAGGTCTCTCCGTCAAGTCGTCAACAATATAATTCGATATGCTGACATTCGTAATCTCAGATACAACCCCACGAGCAACGTTGGATTCGCCAAATATGTCTTTACCCTCCGCTTTCAAAGTCGCCAACTGATCGAATGTGAGTGTCTTCTCACTCCTCGTGACCCCTATGTAATAATCATAGATGCTGTTGCTGTCGCCAACCTTCACATTCGATAACATAACCCCTGCTCCGTTGCTTGAAGAGGGGAATGTGATCGTATCGTCGACTATATCTTCTTCCAAAATCAGAGGCAAGATTGAATCTTGCAAGAACACTGTGCCCTTAGTCACGTTTGAGTTGACAAACGTCTGCAATGCAGTGGCATTGCTATTCTTATCGTACACTGTGCCCTTCACATAATAATCTAAACCAGGGCTCAATCCGTCTATGGTGAAGATGTTATTATCAGTTGATGAATAATCCGCGAAAGCCTGGAACTCAATAAATGGGCTATCCTCAGCAGTCGCAGTTGTCCCGTCATTACTCGCTTGAAGGTAGACGAGCAAATTCTCCTCTCTTGAAAGATCCTCGGTCACTTTTACATTCACCGACAAGTTACTGTCGTTTGGTGAATGGATCGCAGCAAACTCCCAAACAGGAGCAACCTTATCAACTTGAATTTCAGAAAGAATTGGCTTAAGAGCTTGATCCTGACCAACCAATGATTTCATTTCTAAGTTGCTCTTCAAGAAGCTCGCGTGACCGGCCGAAGCTGGTATTTCAAGAGGAAATTCCCAAGACAGGCCGTCGGTAGACGTGGGCACGAATGAATTACCATAGAACTTCGTGTGCATACCAGACGATGTCATCTTACTGGCCGTGGTAAAGTTAACAGTGCAAGTGTCACCACTAGTCACAAATCTAGAGACCGTGTTCTTATCATTAGTCAAGCTGATGTTCTCAATCGCGTAAGAGAATTGCGATTTTGATGTGAAGATAATCGCGTTTCTATCCGCAGAACGATCTCGGACCATGCCGATAAATTGCAGCTCATCGATATTATCCTTAAGAGCACTGATCGTTTTTGCCGTGAAATCGTACGCCTTCTCCACGATGACCTTGTTAGAAGACACTAACATTCCATCCGCATTCAAGATATTGGCCTTGCTCGCCACCACATCAGTTTGTTGATTCATGGGCACTTCTGAGAAACGTATCGCATTACTTACATCGTCAAACCAACTACTGACTGTCGCCACGTCCGCAGCTTTTGTGGGGTCAAGAATAGGTATATTGGTTTGCACCGCTGCGAAGAAAATGTCGTACACAGCGTTGACATCATTCGCGACGAGGCCCTTCAATTCTAACGTCGGAACGGATTCATAGGCAACATCATCCACTGAGAACGACGCCTGTATAGGGTCAATTGAAGTCAACTTAATGTCATTCTCAAGTGATACGGTGTATTCTTGGTCCAAATTATTTTTCACCGTCACGGTCGTATAGAACGTTTCTGCCTCAAGGAGATTATCGAACACTATGGTGGCGGGTATATTGTCAAAAGAGGTGTACTCTTTCGTGTCTACTAGAGAGTTGTCGGAGGTCTTGTACAATTTAACCGCGTAGCTCTTCAAACCCGAGTGGTCAATGATCTTATCCGTTGCTTTCAAATCCATGAGTGATTTGTGGTTCGCGCTTGTCATATCATTTGGATTTATGACACTGAACACAGGGACACCTGCAGTGGCGAGAGTGGACAAATCACGCTGAACACCCGTCCCTCTCAACATGACATGGCTGTCCTCACTAATGGTCTTCGTCTCAAGCAAACCAGTGTAATTTACTGTCGCTGCCACCAGTTTCATCCTGTTTTCGTTCGCAGAATCTGTCGACAGAGGGTAAGTCAGAGTCCAATTCTTCAACGTCGCGTCATCCGCCGCCAACGTCGACGCACCCAGTGCATATTCAAGGATGGATGCGCTTACGCTACTAGACGAATCAGTTATAGGATAAGTAGACGTGAACTTGACTATGACATCGTCGGTGCTGTCCGCTATGGTGTTAAAACCTGAGCGAGAGGATACCATAGAGACGAACTGAATATCGTTAGCTTCATAGAATTCCAAATATTGGTTTGCGCTGGCATCTTCGCCGATCGTTTGGTTACCATCTCCATCCTCCATCATCGCATACACGTAATATCGCCTGTCTGCGAGAATGGGTCCCTCGGCAGTCAGTTGATCGCTCTTAGACATCATTGAATTGAAAGTTCCGGAGGATTTCGGGCCGAATTTCCAACCGTTAACCTTAATATCAGCGAACTGTGCCGTGTCGGACCATGTAGTTACATCACCTTCAGCCAACAGTTTTGTCTTGATATCATTGACGTTATTATACTTGTTGATAGTAGCAATGGTGTACAGCTTAATCGGATTCGCTGCATCAACAACTTGATTATTATCAGCAACTCCTTCCAGCTTGAAGAGGAATTCAAGTCCCGAATTAAGAACCTTAGAGATAGTGAAAACAGGGGGAGGTGTGATATCGACTGTTCTTATTCTCGTTGTACTGTAATGTTTCGCCAAAGTTTGAGATGGTGCATTCGGGTAAATATCGACCTTTGTGTTTCCAGCGGGATCCGTTAAACTTGCTTTCATACTGTAGTACAAACCGTCATCCAAAGATGTCAGTCTGTACGTAGTATCTAAACTCGGACTGATCACCTCTTTTTCTGAAACATTAGAACCAAATGGATCACCATTAGATTCTCTGTATGCGCACAACTTAAATTTATAATCCTGATAATCTGATTGACCAACACTCGATAAGAAACTTCCACCGTCCGTTATAGACTTGAGCTCAAAATCGACATAGTTTGATCCAATGTCCGTGAGAGCATATGAGGCTGAATCCTCAATGCCATCGGTGTAAAGGATTGGCAAAGATTGAGTTAGCATTTTTGTCGATGTGAAAGGGTAGGTTTTGCCATAATATTTGACCTCGTATTCCAGGAATCCCTCATTCGCAGAAAGTTTATCCATATTACTAAAATCATAAGTCATTATCAAGTTAGAAGCGTCATAGGTGTCCAATGTTCCTAAGTTGACAAACCCACCAACTTGGTCGTTTGTGATCTTCACTTCAACATCCGCGGGATCGATCACATCGTTATCAGTTTCAAAAGTAATTTTGACATTTTCACTCGAAGATTTGCTAACGGTGTCGTTTCTATCAGCGTTCGTAGGCACTGTGAACTCTTTGTGCCGGAAATATGTGGTGAGAGGATCCATACTAATACCGGAATACATTTTGAATTCGCTGAACTTCAAGCCTCCGGCAAGGTCAAATTTGTCCTCGTGGCCTTTCTCATTAGTAGTGCCAGACGTACCAAAGAAGACAACTGCGTCGTTTACATTCACCATCACCTCGTTGAACTTCGATCCGAGTTGGCTTACTAATGTATCATTCACATAAAGTGTAACACGCTTTCCAACAGATTGATTAGGATCATAATTCAATTGGAATTTCGCATCAGTAAATGGTGGTTGCACCACCGAGCCGCCTATAGGAGCAGACTTTTCTGAAGAACCATGTGATATCACACCTAGCACGACATTGTTGCCAGCATCGACCCCGACGGTTATCACATCGAATGTCCTAGCGTAAGTTTTCCTACCAATGGCGATATAATTGTATGCATTAGGGTTATTAGGATCGATATTTGCATCCGTCAATGTAAATTCAATGGTAAATGCTCTGTTGACATCGTGAAAGCTATTCAAATCCAGGTAACCATAGTCGGTATTGACGAATTCTCTACCATGAGCGTTGATCTCATATTTACCTGGGCCGTATGCTGTGGGGTTAGCGGGATTGTAATTAATAGATACGGTAGCAGAAAAATTTGCCATTGGCCCAACATTTGTTGAGAACTGTTCAGAAACACCCGGGAAAACGAGGTAGTATTTCAGAATATCATTCGCTTGGAATTCTCCAGAATGCAGCGAAGTAACAGGATCTGGGGAACTCGAATTGAATATGTAATTACTCGCAGTATTGCCGTATTGAGTGACGCCATTCAAGGTAATCACCCCACCTTCACGTGGGGTGAAAAATATGTCAGCCCTTCCCGGACGAGAGGTATTGTAAACCATAATCTTAAGTCCACTACCAGCGCCCTCGTAATACCCAGAAATAGTCGCGCTCAATTCCTCAAACAGACCGTAATCACCCGGAAGTGTCAGACTACCCAGTTCATGAGTAAAACCTAGAGCAGTTTCTTCACCAGTTAGTACCGGATTCCCGTTGGCAACACTGTAGACACTGTCACTAACCGTGTCACTAACCGTCGTTGTGACACCGGTATAAGTAGCAGGAAGAGCTTCACCAAGTGATAGTCCTATGGCAACATTGCTCGTATTCTTCACATCATAAGTAACACCGTCTACCTCGCTCGTCAGGGTACTCCCAGTAAAATCTAGTTCAAGCAATTTTGACATTTTATAGTTTTTATTTATAAGATATGTTTATTCAAACCCAAAAATTTTAAAAAGTTAATTTCCAAACAAAAATAATTTCTTTTTTGATGTTTACACAATCAAAATATGTACAAGATTCCTTGGAATGCTTCTTTCTTTATCTCTATGGACAATTCGTCTTCTTCTTCATTCAGTCCAATATATCTATTAGGATCGGCAACAATCTTATCGTACACAGTGGTGACTTCTGATAAGCTGACAGAGTTCAGAGTCTTTAATGGCTTACCATATTTCAGATAAGCGTAAGTCAATTCACTTAACTTCATTATCCAGTTTTCTCCCATCTTTGTTCCACTGATATATTTAGTAACGATTGTCGATTTATTTATAGTAGGATCCCCCCAACCAAGAGCTGTCAAGAAATCGCCACCAAAATCAGACGTTCCGATTCGAGTAAAGACCGCTTCATATGTATTTTTCCATTTGATTACTCTAATTGTTGGATAAAATTTTTTCATCCTATTTGTACCAGATTCGTACTGAATATTGAGATTCAAGCCGTAGAGAGTGACAGTTTCACCATTCACTTGTTCGCTTATAGGAGCAGCTCCCTGAGATTTATATACTCTATTATCAAGTCTATTATTAACTTCTGAAGAACTGTAATACTCGAAACTTTGTAAATCGGTGTTCGTATTATATTGGTTTTCGAACAACAGTGGCAAGTGACTGTATGATATAAATTCCACTACAGATTCGTACTCATTAAGCTTTATAGTGAGAGGGGCAACACCGAAAGTTGTTCCGTGCTGCGAATTCATGTCAGGATGCGATAACTGCACATACCCATTGAGTGCATTCAATCCTGAAAATTTAGAGCCATCATCAGTGTATAAAAATTGCCCTACATTGTCGAAATCAGCTTTGAACTTTGCAGCACCTTCTTGTCGGTGAGGATCTAACACATTAAAAGGAAACATATCTCTAAAGTTGACGTGCCTCTCTATCGGAATAAGGTGTTTGTCTGTGTCAATACTTCCCAATGCAACTTTGATGTAATTACCATCAACGGGTTGATTCTTTTTGTTAAGTTTCTCGGCTTCTACAACAATAGCCGAAGAACCATCACTTGATAATTGGAACAAGGGATTATCCACTTCTTTGATGACAAAAGTATTAAGACCTAAAGATTCCTTTTTATTCATCTTTTTACCAATCTCGAAATTCCCTCCTCCAATCGTAGCAATGGTGTTATTAGAATTGAATGACAATTCGTAATCCAACAAGAAACCATAATCACCCGCTGTACTCGTTGCGTCGAATTGCACACGCGCCTGCTCAGCAGAAATTTCAGTCATTCTGTCGTAGATGTTCGATCCAATAACAGCTGCATTTGATCCACTACCCACTGTCATGTATGTTTTTCCTATGCTCATATTACTTCCAAATGAAATACCGTCGCCTGCATTCAAAGTTAGAGACTCAGAGCCACCATTGTCGAGTTTAAGCGCACCTTCTGGCTGGAAAACAAACCCATCATTTACATTAGAGGTCCCTTTCAGTGCCACACCACCCAGATTAATAGTGTTCCCTGAAACCCATAATTCTTTAAAAGGGGCATAGCTTGCACCAAGTGATACATCTGGATTACCAGGTAGCAATGTCTTAGTTATGGAGTCAATTTCAGCTGTCGCAGTAACCAAATGATTCAAGTTGAATGTTCCACTCATTTTTTATTAAATATTAAGATTAAAATCGTGTCCCTTGATTTGGATTCAATATTTTGAAATTCAATCTATTCATTTTGCCCTTTTCACGCTTAAAATTTTGTGCAAATATAGTAATACAGTCATGTCGGCAGATAAAATAATGGATACAATTCAAAAAAGTATGAACGATATCTCAGCGCCGATGAAAAAGATTAACTTTGCGATGAACATCCAATTGCTAATGAAGAGTCCACAAATGCTCGCCGCAGCTATCCTTGTACTTTCCATAGTCGCATTTTTGATTTGGGTTGCAATTGAATTCTTCTCGAGGAACCGCTTCAGAGGAATTAGTTGGGGGGTATTTACAAAACTGATATCATTGAATTCTTACATTACACAGTTTAATGACCAACTCTTTGAAGATTTCAGCAAGATTCACGATTACGTTGAATCCAGAAACGGGAGTAAACTAGATTCCCAATTACGCGATGACACCTACTTTCAGCACACCAACATGGTAAAAATTCATGAGTTTATCAAAGATGTTAAGTTAAAAGCTAATGCAAGCGATTCAAAAACTCCTAAAAGTCTGTTCAATCAATATATTAATGCTTTCTTTAGTCCTAATCCAACCTTTCCATATGATGATTCTCGAAAAAATAATTTGAAAAAGATTTTCAAATCACTCTACAGCGATGCATTTCACAACAACTTCGCTACTTGGCTAAATTACCAATCTATTTGGAACTTCACCTATCCTGACCAATCTAATGTTCTTGAAATACTTCTAAACTCCGATTTTTTGACAAACCAAGAGTTGAAGAAACTTATCAATGATTCAGTTTTCAAAAAATATCCCCAATACTCAGATATGGTAAAAATTTCAAAGCTTATGAAAGATGAAATATCATTGTCAATCATGAATAAACATTTAAACAATGTTGTAGAATCTTATGACATAAAGGAACAAGCTGAAATCAGAAAAAATATTCATAATCTATTCTTCTCAGATATTTCAGACGAAAATTCCATCCAATATTCATCTATTTCACAACATTTCAAAGAAAATTGTTCTTTATTAAGTGACCGGAAACAATCGGAGCTGATTAAGAAACTGAATGACATTGGCCTCTCCGACGAATTGCTTAAATTGTTAAATCAGGCATTATCCTTCGTAGACGTTTTGGATCAATTGTTTAAAGACAATTATGTAGTGTCGAACAATTTGTCACGCGTTCCAAACCTTCATCCACACATTAAAAATCAATTAGATGTTGCTCTCAAGAAAAAAAGGCACCAGAAAGAAAGTGCCATGATGATTTATAATGCCTGCTTTCAAGTTTTCAACGAACTCATCTATTTCAAGATTGAAAACGAAGATGATACAGTTAAATTTATGTTCATTGAAAAACACGAAAGAAACAATCTGGAGAAAAACGACTTGTGCAAACATTTGAACTTATTGTTTAATATACACACATCAACAATGTTCAGATCCAACATCGAACAATCAAAACGTTTCGTCGATAGCTTTGACACACCAAAGAAATTCAGAACTGCGGCTTCGCTGGCTAGCGCAGCACACGTGAGCATCGCAAGGCTCAAGTACCTAATCCAAGATTACTTTGTGATTATAAACGACTATAACGACAAGAGCCACCCCGACAAAGAAGATATCCGAGACTTTTGGGAGCGTAGAGTAAATCGTTTTGGATTCCCTATCAGCGGAACTAAGGCTTCGAATAGACCGAAAGACGCACCTGACATAGATTATGTAACATCGAGATACAATAGAACGAAGGATGACGACCCTTTCACTAAAGACCATAATTTAATTCTTAAAAAAAATACTTTCTGGGAGCTATACAAAGAATACGCGAGCTCCGTTTTCCTAAATGTACGACACCCAAAAATACCTTTCGTCCAGAGCATTATGGCGACAATTAGATACTTGATACCAGATCCCACCGTTGTAATCGAAGATTTCATCAACCAACTGAAGGGAAAGCCTAAGCAAAGCACAAGAAACCCCGTACGTTACGATTTCTCTTTCAAATATAACCCATATGTCAACATCATAGA
>TARA_B100000401_G_scaffold144614_1_pt1 | contig 16774 bp, 23 predicted proteins | sample TARA_B100000401 | Tara Oceans TARA_B100000401 (sample SAMEA2620786) | marine metagenome | biome: marine biome (ENVO:00000447); feature: surface water layer (ENVO:00002042); material: "saline water (ENVO:00002010), including plankton (ENVO:xxxxxxxx)" | depth 5 m
TTTACGACGACAAATTCACCCGCGAGTGTGCGTCTTAAATAAATGTTTGTCGTGTACGGTTCGAAACACTCGTTGTTACCTAAAATCTGTGACGTAGAGGCTGTAGGCATGGGTGCGAGTAAGAGGCTATTTCGTGTACCTTCCTTTACAAGTTTACGCATTGCATCCCAATCGTATCTTCCACTAAATTGTGGATCACGATCCCACATATCGAATTGGAGAATACCTTTACTGAAAGGTGATCCTTTAAACGTTTCATACGTTCCATACATTTCGGCAAGTTCGCACGACGACTCGAGTGCTGCATGGTATATCGTTTCAAAAATATCGCGGTTTAGTTTTCTTGATTCTTCTGAACCAAACGTCATTCTAAGCATTATGAATACATCTGCGAGACCTTGAACACCAATACCTATTGGTCTATGACGCATGTTTGAACGCATACCGTTTTCTGTAGGGTAGAAGTTCTTATCAATAACCCGATTTAAATTTCGAGTAACTATTTTTGTAACGCGGTGTAATTCTTCGTGGTTAAATTCTTTATTTTCTACGTCAACGTATTTAGGTAATGCAATAGATGCGAGGTTACACACAGCTGTTTCATCCTTATCGGTATACTCTAAAATTTCAGTACATAAGTTAGACGATTTAATTGTACCGACGTGTTTATGGTTTGACTTTTCATTGCACGCATCTTTGTAAAGCATGTACGGTGTACCCGTTTCACTTTGTGATTTAATAATTGCTTTCCAAACTTCAACTGCAGGTATTGTTTTTGTTGCAAGTCCTTCACTTTCGTACTTTTCATAAAGTTCGTCGAATTCTTTACCGTAAACATCGGATAATTTTGGTGCTTTATCTGGACAAAATAATGACCATTTCCCATTGGTTTCTACACGTTTCATGAATAGATCTGGAATCCACATGGCTGAGAAGAGATCGCGGCACCGCGCTTCCTCATCACCTTGGTTGAGTCGAATTTCGAGAAAATCCATAATATCGGCGTGCCATGGTTCGAGATATACTGCAATAGAACCCTTTCTTCTACCTGCCTGATTTACATACCTCGCGGTTGAATTATAAACTCGTAACATTGGAATAATACCATCGGACGTACCATTTGTACCCCGAATGTGTGATTTATTTGCGCGTACGTCATGTACATGTAAACCAATACCACCAGCCCATTTACTTATACGTGCACATTCTTTTACTGTATCATAAATTCCATCAATACTATCTTCTTTATTCGCAATCAAGAAACAAGATGACATTTGTGGTCTATGTGTACCCGCATTAAATAGAGTTGGTGTAGCGTGTATGAACAAACCTCGTGACATGGCTTCGTACGTTTCTAATACACGATCTATATCGTGGCCGTGTATACCTATAGATACACGCATGTATAAATATTGCGGCGTTTCAATGATATCTCCATCAATTTTTTGGAGGTACCCTTTTTCGAGTGTTTTCAGGCCAAAGTACCCAAAGTCAAAGTCCCTTTCTGGTTTGATATCTTCTTTAACTTTAGAAGAAACCTCGAGAACTTCATGGGTAATGATTCCAGCTTTATGGAGTTTTCGCATGGCAATGTGAAAATTGTTTGCTGCACGTTTTTGAATATTACTTGCAACAATACGAGTTGCTAAAATTTCATAGTCTGGATCGTTTGTAATTAGACCAATACACACTTCAGACGAAAGGGTATCTATTTCGTGAGTTTTGATTTCGTCATACATTGATGAAAAGACTTGTTGGGCGACCATTGATACATCTACATTTTCAGAGAGTTCATTTGTAAGCTTTGTAATCCTGTTGGTGACCTTGTTAAACTTTACGTCTTCAACACGACCGGAACGTTTTATTACTCTCATTATATGATTTTAATTATACTATATTTTTTAAATTGTTTATTTTATTTGCACTGAAAATCTGCACTTCTAACAGTGACTGGACCTTTTGTTTCGGCTAATCTATTGGGCTGAAGAAGTGACGAGTTTACAAAAAATTTACCATCTTTATCACCAACCTTAGCTACGGGTGGGTAAGATGCAACAAAACACTCTGGTGGCTGACATATTGGCTTTTCATAATTGCATGGTTTAGTATCGTATGCTAAATCAAAATCGGCTGAGGCTATCATTTATATTTACTGATACTTTTTTTCCAGGCTTATATTAAAATGTGTGACGCTCTTCACATAAATTCTCTCAAGCAGTGCCCAACACCTTTGAATACCCTGTTCTTTTCTCAGTTCAATATGAATATTCTTCAGCGCGCTATTCGTCAAAAATTCAAAAACAAAACTGGTGTTTCTATTGATTACCAAAATGCGAACGATTTGTATAGTATAATGCGCGTTGTTTTTATTAATAACTCTGGTAATCAACAGGCTAATGTTCAAGAACAAGTCAGAACAATGAATGAGATTGTTATTAACACAGCAATTGGTCAAATTCAAACGGGGGTTTCTCAATATATAGGGTATATACACGATATTGATTCCACTACAAAGCCCATTGATAGACCTGTAAGTACAACAAATTACGGTAAAAAGTTTGGTAAAAACGAAAAAATAGGTTTATAATTATATATTTTTATACACACAACACGTCGATCTAAGTGTTATATAAGCTACTGAACCAACTATAATAACAGTTTCTGCTAGTATTATAGTTAGTAAGTCTAACATTCTATTATATTACCTAATAATGGTATAGGTTTAATATTGAATAGCATATCCACTCGGTGGTGAAATATCGTCGTCGTCATCATCATCTGTAGATGGTGGTGAAGGTGAAGGTGCTGGTGAAGGCGCTGGTGAAGGCGCTGGTGAAGGCGCAGGTGTTGGTGCTGGTGCTGGTGATGGACATCCACCAAATGTACACCAATCTAAATCTTTGAAATAGAAATAATACATAGCTCCACCAAATGCTAACGAAATGAGTATAGCCATCAATATTAATAGAGGCGTTGGTAACATATTGTTTTAATACATACATATATTTAAATTAATAACCACATCCACCGTGATATTTCGATTGTTCTGATGGAGGTGATGTACCCATACATTCCCCAAGAGTTGTGTGGTATTGTGCTTGTAGTTGAGAATGGGATTTCCCTATTTCATGGTCCTGGTAAGAATTACTACTAGACGGACCACATTTACTTTTTTTACAAAGATCTGTTACACATCGACGACAATCTTCGCTAATTTCACTACCCAAATTCGATTCTGTATTATTATCCACCAAATTACTCTCGCTATTAGTTCCGGTCACTGGTCCCGGTCCCGGTCCCGGTGATGGTCCTGGTGATGGTGCTGGGCACTGATGTGCGCGGGTATCTGAAGGAGAAGCCATTACTTTTTCCCATTCTTTCTTATATGCAGTACTTATTTGAGATTTGGAGTTATTAGGTACATTAATATCGAATTTTATATATTTTCTTTCTATACCTAACTCATTCAAATATTTCATTAACATTAATTGACTACCTTTAATACTCATATTTACACCAGGTTTTACAACGAACCATCTACCTGTAATGCTTTTACAATTTTCCGCGGTTATTTTAGGTTTATAAGCCAATTTACCATTTTCTGAGTCGATTGTTTGTTTACCATCTTCATCTTCGTATATTTTAGCAAATTCGTTATGTTCAGTAATGTATTTAAGATCATTTTTTAAATTTGGTTTTTGTTCTAAATCATTCCATAAAATTTCCAAAAAATCATCACCTTTATAATTTTTAAAACCTGTAACATTTTTTGTAAATGGATGGTTTTGTTGAACGTATACACATCCCATTTTATCTCCCCCAAATTGACATCCTTCCGATACATTTGGTTTATATATATCTGGTAATGGTTTTCCTGTAGATATTGAATCGTGTATTGAATCATCGTATGCGTATCCAATTACTTCAATACTTTCATTTTCTTCTATATCATGTACAGCACACCACGCTTTTTCCTTATTTTGATCTTCTGTTAAACTATCACATGGAAATTGTTTATTAGACATATAAGATTCTTTTATACGCGGTATTTGAATACCATCTTTTGTTATTTTTATAATATTAATTTCAGATGAAGGTGAAGGTGAAGGTGATTTATCATCATTTTTTAATAGAAAAAAAATTGTTATTATTAATATCAAAATGAGTAAACCAATTAAACCAATTGTTGTCTGGTCCATTTTATATTATACATAAAGTCAATATTTTTAATGTAAAATATATTCTTGGATAGTATTAATAAAGATGAGTCAGTTAATGCTCGACGATGAAAAAGCAATGAATGATGTTAACCCATTCACTGAAAAGACCAATTTTTTCCCACCTGGTACAAGTAAACAAATGATTGATTTTGAAAAACATCAACCAGGAGAAGACGAAGAAGAGGAGGAGTATGTTAGTCCCGCGTGTGGTGTTATGACAATGGGTGTTGGACGCATAGGTCCAAAAGAGGAGTGTGCGTTATCTAGACCCCTTATACCAGGGAGGAATATAGATACCGGGTTTACAGCACGTGAAAAAAGTGAAATGAAAGAGAGTAAAGAAACGCCACCTGATCAAGTTAACATGTCAGTGCTTGTTAGTATAACTTGTCTGATTCTATTAATTGCGATACTCTAAAAAATTTAGTAAGTCTATAATGATTTGTAGATGATTCTATAACTTTTGGTAAGGTAGTTATACAAAATTCTTTCATCATACGTTTTTGCCAACTACACGTTAAATTAATTAAAGGTGGTACAAATGTTGGGTCAAGTATTTTAATCATATTCATAATACGAAGAAGTGAGTGTGAACTATTATTTTCTAGTAGTATATTTTCCAATTGGATCAATGCCATTTTCCGCATGGTTTCGGTCGTTTTGAATACCATAGTATCTAAAAACTGTTCGTATCGTATAGATTTATTATCTGAATCGTACCAGTTTAAAAATTTTTTACTGATGAGACGTGTATTAAAAGAATCGGTGAATTGTTCGTAACCAAAACCTTCTATATATTTATCGTACGTGATTTCTAGTATATCTTTATTATCCTCTATATTCACAAGTTGTCTATAAGATTTTATGAAATAAGCCATGAAATTATATATTTAAAGAGTTTATTTTCTTTAAGTTTTAATTTTTTATAACCCAAATTTCTTCTCCTTTTTAAACTTAAGTTTGTTTTCAAGATTATCTAAACTATCTTGCCTTTTAAGCTCTAAACCATTACACGCGTGTATTTCTAACTGAATACACCTGTAACAAAACCCTAAATTGCAATATTTACAAATTATAGGAATTCCCTTTTTTTTACATTTAAAACAAGGCATACTTTGGTAACCTAAGTTAACTTTAACTATATTTTTTTTAAGTTAAAAAAATGAATGAAATTTTTTGTTCGGAGTTTACTAAACCTGGTACTTATAGGTCAATAGCAAATAATACGTTTTCGTATATACTTACACTTGATGAGTTTCGTAACGAAATACCTGTTGAATATAGACCATCGTGGGTAAAATTGACAACAATAACTATGATTTCAAAATTTCAACAAGATATAGATATTGGTAAAATTAGAGATGTTTTTCAACACGAGTCTTTAAAGGGTAAAATACGGTTATACAAAGATGATCACGGTGTAGCGTGGACTTGGGAATTGAAACCAACTACTTTTTATAATCAGATTACTTTAGTGTACACTGATTGTTATAGTACAAAATCTATCAAGATATTTCCAAATGGAAGTATACAGGTTGCGGGGTGTTCGGATTTATTTGATTGTAGACGAATAATCAGTCAACTTTCGTATGTATTTAATCTCGTGATGGGTAAAGATTGTATGGCTCCTATTGAAACTTTCAAAGTTGTTATGATAAATTCAAATTTCAGTTTAAATTATAAGATAAATTTGTTTAAGGTTTCACAACACTTTGCTAAGTATTCAGATGTTTTTAAAGTATCTTTCGAACCAGATAAATATTCAGCAGTTAAGATCAAATTTAAACCAGCTGATAACATGAAAGAGATTACAACGAGTGTATTTGGTACAGGTAAGATTATTATAACCGGTGCAGAAACTTTAAAAGAGGTTGCATTTGCGTATAATATTATTAACAATACCCTAAATGATATAAAAGATGTCAGGGTAGAACGATGCGAGGAAAGTAAGAGAGAGATTTTTGATGATTTTTCAGGCTATAAAATTAAAGATTTTGTAGATCATCTAATTAAAAAGGGGTTCAAGTCATGGAAGTTGACAACAAAAAATAGACAAATTAATTTCTAATGTAATACTAATATATAAAAATGTCTCAAAGATTGGGTATGGCCGATGGTCGATGTTATACAATAAATAGCTCAAATCAACTTTATAATAATTATATCATGAAAGAAAATGGTATTTCTTTCGAAGATAATTACTCGTTTAGAAAACTTCTTCAACAAAAAGGCCCAGAACTTTTGAAACCTTCCCAACAACAACAAAAAGATCAGTGTGGATCATGTGATAAGGCACTTCTTAAAATGCCAAATATTTATTAAATATTAATAATTATTTTTTAAAAAAATGTACATAAATTGTATATGTCTGCTATATTAATAGTTGGACTTTTATTATGCTTTTTATGCTCATTATCTTCGGGTTTAATACAATTTACATCTTTTGTTCCAGGAACTAAAAAACATTTTATTAAAACGTTTAATTTCGATGAACTTCCTGATTTGGTAGAAAAATTAGAAAGAGATGGTACTTCAGAAGATGTATGTAATGAATTTAAACTATTTTTTGAGAAATTGTCTAAAAAAATAGAAGAAACTGAAATAGATATTATCACACATGAACCATGGGATTTAACTGGAAAAGAAAATGTTAATGACGTTTTGGAAAATGAAACGGGTACATCTATGTTAAAATTTTTACAATTTATGGGTGCAATAAAAGAAGGAGATGCATGTAACAAAGATAGACAGGAAAGTGGAAATTTTTTGCTAGATCACCATACTAAAATAAAAGGTAAAGTGGATTCATCTGAAAATGTTGATACTTCGTGTTTAAGTCTTTATAATGGAAAAAAATATTTTAACAAAAATTTACAATGGTCTACTTGGGATTCTAATGAAAAAAAATTTATTCAAAAGGATTTTAAAAAAATTTATAATGATTTGGCAAATTGGTGTGGGCATATTTCACCTAATCCTTCTCCCAGTCCAAGTACGTCGTAATACGATTAATAAATTCTTTAAGTGTTCTAGATAATGGTTCAATGTGCTATATGCCTGAACGATGTTCGGCAGACAAGAAATAGTAAGGCTATAAGATGTGGACATGTTTTTCATTCACATTGTTTAGACAAGTGGAGGAAAAGGGGGAACATGACATGTCCGGTATGTAGAAAAGTGTTTGATGGTTCTAATTTTAGGGTTCAGATTACTGTATTTAATGATTTTGAGGCGACTTCAAATACAGTAAGTGTTGAAAATGAATTTATACTTGATGCTTTGGACTTGATATTTTCATTAAATCATGAGGATGATTTATCTAGTATTCTTAATGACTTTGGGATGAGTATGTCCGACTTTGATCCCTCTATTTTTAACACAGAATGAACTACAATATTTCTTGTATGCTAACCCAGGGTACGATTTTGATGCATGTCTAGGGTCCAGTATAGCTTTACCTTTTGCATCAACTAACAAAGGTGCAGTTGCCCATCCTCTTTTATGACTAAAGATGTTTGCTTTGAATCTTAAAAGTTTACCAGGAATACATTTACCAGCATTTTTTACCCGTGATACTGGGACTTTAAAAAACTTAGCAATGTTTTCGTGTGTATTTCCTTTCTTTACTTTATATTCTACAAACCCGTGTTGTTTATAAAAGTGAAAATCACCTTGTCTAAAGTAATTTCTTTTGTTACCAGGAGCAACAAACATCATTACTTTAAAGTAGTCTGGTTTACATTTTGTAGTTGCACCACATATATATACCTTTTTTGGATTATCAGCAACTACACGTTGGGGTAAATCTCTACAGTGCGTGTATGAATGACTTAAATTTTTTATACCAGCTCTTTCACCTGGTATACTTTTACTCATTCTAAAACTTTTAAAATCACCAACAGCGTACGCGTAACAATTGTTGTTACCTATACCTATAGATCTACCCCACCATCGTTGGGTAAATTTAGTTTCAGAACCACTCAATGGAAGTTTTTTTACTACCTTTTTATTATTTGTTTGTGGCTTACTCATTAATAATATCACAGAAAAAAAATATTATTAATAGATAAATGATCAGAGACCTTGTTAATGCCAAAAAAATGAATGAAGTTGTGAGTGAAATTCTTATATTTACTCTTGTCCTTCTTATCAGTACATTTGTACTTAGATTTGCATGGAATAGATCCTTGGTTAAGCACATTACAGTACTCAAGCCAATTAATTCTATTCTTGACGCGTTTATTCTTTCCCTTTCCCTCGCGATCGTTCGTGGAGTTTAAACTTCCTTATAACCAACTACCTTTTCACCTTTAGAATTTTTCATAACTGGAAATGCTTCAATTCCATCGCAATTGCCTTTTTCGCAGTCGATGAATTTGTAAGGTATATTTTTCTTTTTTAAGTATTCCAATTGTTTAGTAGTCCAACCACACCAAGATGTACCATAAACAGTCCATTCAACTTTTTTATCATCATCTTTCTTAGGATTTTTTAAACTTTTATTACCTGTATTCAATAGAATGTAAATATCAATAACAATGAGGGCTAATATAACAAGCATATCTTTTATATAATTACTTTATATATTTTAATTTCAATTCATGGCATATTTTTTTAATAGTTTTATCTTTTGTATTTATATTCATAGTTTTGGCTAAACGCACAAGGTCTTGTTTTTTATAATTAACGCATTTTCTTTTATTAATTCTAACATATCCCTTTTTAGCTAATGAAATTTTTGGTTTTTGTTGTGGTTGTATTCTTACTTTTATAGCTGGGCGTTTAATAATTTTTTTGTTATTTTTATAAGCAAGTTCTTTTTTAATTTGATTGAGTGTTTTTTTAATAGGTTTACCACCGTGTTTAACAATTATATTTATTGGTTTTGAAGGTTCCTTTTTACCTATTATAGTTGTAATATCTAACGGAACAACTGCTTTTTTATAAGGAGAAAAATATCTATCGTTAAATATTTGTTTAAATGTTGGTAAATCTGGGTGTCCCAATGGTGAAACACGTAAACGATGATCGTAAACTTTATAACTATCTTTGTATAAATATTCCATTGGTAAAATTCTTTCTATAAATGCTACTGTTTCAAAACCACTCTGTATTCCGTGTACTTTAATAGTAGCTCTCATTCGTGTTAAAAAACAATGTGCATCATACAAATAGTGTGAATTTTGTGAAATACCACTATGTTTCTTATACCATGCTGGGTCGACATCTATTTCTGGGTTTTTTGTACCTTTTATCATTGATAATCCAAAATCGGATATAAGTGTTTGTAAACCAATATCATGAACCTTAAACTGTGTGTTATTTATTTTTAATAATTTAATACGAGATGGTTTAGATGTATTTATTAATATATTTTCTAAGTGTAAATCATTGTGTCTGAACGTGGGGTATTTTTTATTGATTCTATATAAATTGTATAAAACCTGTGTTACTATAGTTCTGAAATGTATAGGTAATAATTTGTCCTTATTTTTTTTTAAAAAATCTAATAAATTTCCATTATTTGCGTATTGTGTATATAATATAGACATATTATCACATTTTTTAATTGCAAAAGGTTGAACACCACCAAATTGAGCAATACGTTTACCCATTTTGTATTCATGTTTCATTAACTCATCATACCCCTTTACAATTTTTATAGCAATTTTTTTTGTACATTCTTTATCTATACATCCCATAAAAACTTCACCAAATGCACCCGTGCCAACTTTTTTTGTACCTCTTTTTACTAATGTAGCTGAGTTTTCTATAGAGATAAGGGAATTTTTATTTTCTGGCATATAAAAGATATTTTTGGGATAACATCCCATATCCTGTATAGTTTTAATGAGGTTTTTGCCTAAAATTATTTTTTTAACATTTGTATTTTTTCTATTTTTTGCGAGAGCGGCAATTTTTTTTAAATTTTTTAAATGACGTTCACGTTCCATGACTAATGTATTAAAATATTTTATTCGTCGATAAGGTCATCCATAATTTCCTCTATGTATTCATCTTGATCCTTATCATTATCCAACCCCTGAAAAGCAAATTTTGGTAATTTAGTGGATTCACCACAGAGAACCTGTGATAACCTGACACTTACACCAAACTTGTTATCAATAAACCAGATTTGATTAAATTCAACGATACACATACATCTTTGACCCTTTTCAATCTGGTCAAGTTGAATCTGTTCTCTGTCAGAGTTGTATGCTTCGCATAGAAAATCACCATTTTGATTTGTTTGAACTTTAAGTTTAAGTGTATCTGGATAACCTTCTCTTCCCTGTCTAACCAATGGTTTGTATAAAGCTTCACGAATAACGTTAATATCGTATGATTTACCAAGCCATTCTTTTGAATTATCGGTAACCGTTTTAAGAATAATTTCATCGAGTTCTTTCAATTTTACTGAAAGATCTTGAGCTTCTTGATTATCGGTGTCAAAAGATAGGTCAAGTGAGTATGAAGTTTTGTTAGTCGCTTCATCTGTAAACGCACTTAGACCAAATGGTGAACGCATAAAAGGGAGTTGTAAGTAGAGTTTCTTTTTATTACCGGATAACATCACGGATTTACCACCGTTTTTATTTTTCTTCAGTTGACTGAAGTTAACTGACGATGGTTCGAATTGGTTGGAAACTTGAATAGTGTTAGACATTTTTTAATATTTATCATACGTCTAGAAACTTTAAGTTATTTTTTTTCTATGTATAAATTAATAAAAAATGACGTGTTCGTCAGGTGATAAAAAAGATAAAGTGAGTTTTCTTGGTAAATGGGCCGATTGTGGGTGTGGGTGTAATGGTAAGAAACAGGAGAAAAAGTTTTTGATTTCTATTATGTCTGCTCTTATATTTTTCGTAATAGCAAATCCAACAACATTTAGAGTAATGCGTAGAATATTTGGATCGTGGGTGTCTACACCAAATGGGTGTCCATCTAGAAACGGATTAGTGTTTCATACACTCGTTTTCTTTTTAGTTGTTTGGGGTATAATGAATATACCTGGGAGTGAAGGTTTTGTAATTATGGAAAGTCCTTCTCCTATAGAAACAAAAGAAGAAGTTGAAGAAGTTGAAGAAGTTGAGGAAGTTGAAGAACAAAAAGTCGCACCAGCTATGGTTGACATGCCAATGCCTTTACCAGGTTTGAGTGAAGAGCAATTTGCGATGATTGATTCTGGTTTAGAATTGGAACCAATGGATTTAACCGATACTACGGAATTACCAACACCAGGTAGTTTTAAAACTAGTGATGATGCTGAAACCGTGACTTGTGCGTGTTCAAATGGTAAGACAGTTACTATTAACTAAAAATCTTCATTAAATTCAATTGATGTTGAATCTTCATCCATTTTTCCATAATCTCCTACTCTCTTTTCAAAAAAATTAGTTTTACCGTCGAGTGATATATTCTCCATAAAATCGAAGGGATTTTTTGTCTCCCAGATTTTATCGTGACCACTTTGTTTTAATAATCTATCTGCGACGTATTCTATGTATTGTGTCATTTTTTCGGAATTCATACCTATTAAACTACACGGTAATGCATCTGTTATAAATTCCTTTTCTATAGAAACTGCATCTTTAACAATTTCTTCGATTATTGATTTTTTTGGTTTATGTTTTAACATTTTAAATAATTCTATAGCGAATTCTAAATGTAATCCTTCATCTCTACTTATAAGTTCATTACTAAAACATAATCCCGGGAGTAATCCTCTTTTCTTCAACCAGAAAATAGCACAAAAGCTTCCGGAAAAAAATATACCTTCGACGCATGCAAATGCAAATAAACGTTCACCGAATGAACGTTCTCGACTAAACCATTTCATAGCCCATTTAGCCTTATTCTCTATACATGGTATTGTTTGTATAGCTTCAAATAATTGTTTCTTTTCAGGAGAACTCTTTATATATTTATCAATGAGTTTGCTGTAAGTTTCACCGTGAACCATTTCATTATGTTCTTGATACGCATAAAATGATCTCGCTTCAGTGTATTGAACTTCGTTTGCAAAGTTATTGTTTAAGTTTTCAAATACAATACCATCAGAACCAGCGAAGAATGCAAGAACATATTTAATAAAATGTTGTTCATTTTCACTTAATTTTACCCAGTCGTCCATGTCTTTAGAAAAATCGATTTCTTCAGCTGTCCAGTTAGACATTTGAGCTTTTTTATACATGTTCCATAAGTTCTCATGTTCTATTGGAAAAACGGTGAATCTACCTAAGGTTGGTAATAACATTGGTTCGGCATCTTCTAAATAATCTTGAAAATCGAAGTAACTTCCTATATGTTCTTCATCCATGAAGATTTGTGGATATACAGACGCATTCATTCCACACCTTTTTTTTAATTCATCTTTATCAATTATTGATTTTTTATATTCTAATCTGTATTCTTTACATAAATCCAATGCTAAATCGCAATACTGACATCCTTCTTTTGATAAAATTTCTACTCCCATGTGTGCTAATATCTATAAATATTTTTGTATGAAAACTTTAATAATGATTAAAATTTCAGAAATCCAGCCTGGTGAACTTATAAAAGTTCTTGTTAATTTAGAGGATGATATAGAAGATGAAATGTATGCCAAAGTGAAGGAAAGTTATAACGATTACCTTGTCGTTTCTTATTATTCAGAAACTTCAATGACTTATAAATGTGCTCCACTTTATGAACTTGAGGAGAATGACGAACTTGTTCAAGAAGAAAATATATCAGAACACCACGAATCAAATGAATATTTTTATAATGTTAAGGATAATTTGTATGCCATGGTAGATGAAATACATTCAGATGAAGATAGCGAAATAATAGACGAATCGGATGATGATGGTTCTGATTTAGAAGGGTTTATAGTACCTGATAGTGAATGTGTAGGTATGATATCAATACCAGAAAATTACAGACAAATAGATAAAGAATGGAATGAATGGGAACCCAAGAGCCCTGGTTCTATTAGATATAAACAAATGGTTGATAATATAGAAACATTTGCAAAAATACAAGAGGACGAGTTAAATTTCTAAACCTAAGTGCGAATTTTATTATTTTAAAATTTTATTATTGAATATATAGATGGAAGAACTGGCTGCTATATGGTCCGATGTGGACAAATTATTAAAAAAACCGATATTAATAAAGTCAGTAAATAAAAATTTATGTAAAAATTGTGATGTTATTAAAATTTTTAATCGTGAAGGTATACCCACGTGTCCTTCGTGTGGTTTAGTAGATTCGCAATATATAGATGAAGCCCCTGAATGGACAAGTGGTATATCCGATGATGGTAAAGTTACAGATAATTCAAGATGCGGTAATCCGGATGCTAATCCAGAATTATTTTCAGATTCTTGGGGTAAAGGTAGTATTATAGTAACTAAGAACATGTCTAGTTATAAAGATAAACGAATGGCTAAAATAAATTTTCATCAATCTATGAATCATAAAGATAGATCTTTATTTCACGCTTATAAAGATATTGATGAAGCATGTTTATTATTACCAGATTCTGTTCTAAAGGATGCAAAAATGATGTATAAAAAATTTAACGATAAAAAATTGACACGTGGAGCTGTTAGAACTGGTATAAAAGCAAATTGTGTTTTATTTGCATGTCGAATGTCAAAGATACCGCGTACAACAAAGGAAATAGCTGATATGTTTTCTATTCAATCAAAGGATATAAGTAGAACATCTCAAATGTTTAAAACTGTAATGTTGGGTAAAACGACTAATTCCTATACAACTTTACCACACGATGTTATGCAAAGATTGTTGAATGCTTATGATGTTTCTCGTGAAGAGAGATTAAAATGTAATAATATGTGTTCTAAATTAGAATCCTGTTCAGATTTAATGAGTAAAACACCGAATAGTGTTGCATCTGTTATTATATACATGGTATTGAAAAATCGTGTTAGTAAAAATGATATTTGTGAAAAATGTTCTATTTCTATACCTACTATTAACAAAATTGAAAATATAATAAAAAAATACTTAGAGGATAAAAACGATTAAATGGTAATGGAACGTAGATTTAGAAAAAAACTTTTCATTAGTACACCCTGTTACGGTGGTTTATGTTTGGAAAAATATATGATAAGTATTATTCAATTGCAACTTGAACTTATTAAGGAAAATGTTCATTTAATGTTAGATACAACAGAAAATGAAAGTTTGGTTCATAGAGCTAGGAATGTTGCTGTTGGTAGATTTATGCAGAAAACGGACTGTGATTATTTCATGTTTATAGATGCTGATGTACATTTTGATCCAAAATCTGTTGTACGTCTTTTAGATTCTGGACACGATATTTCTGTAGCTGTTTATCCTAAAAAGGTTGTTATGTGGGATCAAGCTAAAAATGCTGTAAAAGAGGGTGATGAAAGAGAATTATCTTTAGTTTCGTCGAGTTTGGTTGTTAATATAGGTGCTACAAAAAGAAGTGTAGAAAATGGATTTGTTGAGGTTTTAGATGGTCCTACAGGTTTTATGGTAATAACAAGAAAAGCCCTCGAAAAAATGCATGAACATTACAAAGATTTAGATTGTAAGAATGATCACCAAAATAGAGATTTTGACGAATATTGTGCTGTATTTGATTGCATGATAGATCCAGATAATAAAAGATATCTTTCGGAAGATTACGCCTTTTGTAGAAGATGGCAATCAATAGGTGGTAAAATATTTGCAGATGTTCATAGTACTTTGGGACACATTGGTAATTTACCATTTATTGGATGTTTAGATGAAAGGCTTAAGGTTTAGATTGTAATATATATTATTATGAAGTTTTCAACAATTATAGTTACTCGTAGTAAATCATGTCACGTTAAAACATTACACAATATTCTTAGATTTAATATCATGTGTTTAAATAAGGGTGGTATAGAAAATGAAGTTTCATTTGTTAACGATGATCCTTATGATAAATGTGAAATGATTCAGTCAAAAATGAAAACACACGATCGTATACTTTTTATAGATTTTGGTATACAAATGGATGATATAAGTTTAGAAAAATGCTTTGATAATTACGAAGGTGTAGGTTGTTTAGTTTTTCCGGGTGTTGTAGAAGGTGTCGATTGGAATTTATTTAAAAGTAAAATTAAAGAAGGTTCAAATGAACCTGTTCACCAAATGGGTTTACATTTTGATACAGAAGTTTCGGGTAAAATTTCACCAGATATATATAACGTAAAAAATACAAGTTCTAGATGCTGGATGATTATGTGTAAAAACGTGTCTAAACACATAAAAGATAGAAAATATGGCGTTTGTAAAGTTTTTCCTCGTATGGAAGTAATGTTTAAAAAATTTCAAGAAGCCGGTGTTAAAATTCATGCGTATACTAAAGCTAAGTTGGTCATGACATATAATCATGAATGTGTAAGTAATATTTTAGGAGCTTCTGGTGTTAAATCAAATTAAAGAATATCACAAAGAATATAATAACATGTCACGAGTTTTTGTAAAGAAGGATGATCCTCTTTACAAATACGCGATTAACTTCATGGAAAAATCATGGGGTACAAAAGGTATATTTCCTGGATGTCAACCCATTTCCATAGAAAGGAAACATTTTGATATATTATCAAAAAACGATTATGTTGTATGTGAAAAAACTGACGGTGTGCGATATATGATGTTGGCTTTATATTACGGTGATCAGAAAGTTTGTTTGTTTATAAACAGAGCTCTCGAAATGTTTAAAGTTTCATTGAATTTTAGAATGAATATATTTAAGGGGACTATACTCGAGGGTGAATTATACGAAAATATGTTTATGGTATATGATTGTTTAATGACGTGTGGTGAAGTTGTTGGTAATAAAGATTTTTTCGAACGCCTAGAAAATTGTGAAAAAACTGTAAAAAAGGCGATGGTATTAAGTAAGGATCCAATTTCATTGAAGGTTAAAAAGTTTCATTTACATCAGGATTTTAGAGAGTTTATGGATAAATATTTACCAAAGGTGAAACAGGAAGTTGATGGTCTTATTTTTACACCAGTAAATGAACCTATTCGTATAGGTACACACGAAACCATGTTTAAATGGAAACCGTTAAATAAAAATACAATTGATTTTCTTGTAAAAAAAGGTCCTACCGCTGAAACACCTGGATGTGTACCTGGACAACACGTGTGGAGGCTGTATATTCAAGATAGAGGGAAACATATATTCGAATCGTCTATACCCATGGATAGAATGAAAGATTACACTTGGTTACGACAAGGTGATATCGTTGAGTGTATGTATGTGACGTGGGAAAATGGTCCAATTTGGTGGAAACCAATTAAGAAAAGAACTGATAAAACGTTTCCTAATAGTAGGAGAACGTTTTATAGAACACTCGTTAACATAAAAGAAAATATTAACATGAAAGAGTTTTTAGATTGTATACCAGAATGAAATGATTATCTTCTCTAGGAAACTGTTCTAATTTACCTAATTTATCGTCATCTTGTATTAACCAATCGTCACCACGTTTTATAATAGACATGTAATGACCACCGTATTGAATACCTTT
>TARA_B100000401_G_scaffold193538_1_pt1 | contig 16202 bp, 10 predicted proteins | sample TARA_B100000401 | Tara Oceans TARA_B100000401 (sample SAMEA2620786) | marine metagenome | biome: marine biome (ENVO:00000447); feature: surface water layer (ENVO:00002042); material: "saline water (ENVO:00002010), including plankton (ENVO:xxxxxxxx)" | depth 5 m
AAGCTTCAGACGGAAAGACTTGAAACATTGCGTTTTGCAAAAGAATTACGTAAAGAAATCAATCGGCCTTTGGCCGTTTGTGACCCTTTTTGTGGAGTCGGTCCCGCACTATCTACCTTGGTAGCAGAAGAAAATTTAGTCGGCAAAATTTTAGCTTCTGATTTGAATAAATCCGCGATAAAATTACTATTTGAGAACCTTCAAAGATGGGATAAAAGAGAATATCCCGATGAGTCTGTATCTATTGCGCAATTATATGAAGATAGAATTGTAGGATATGCAGATGCAACAAAACTTTGTGAAAATATTGAATATACCGGCAAATGGGATTTAATGTTAGTTAATCTACCTCATAGAACAATAGAATTTCTTCCTAAATTAATCCCACTTATTAATCGAAGTAACATTTCATTAATTCGAGGAAGGGTAATAGTAGCAGAATCAGAAATCACATTAGTGAATCAGAAAATAAATGATATTCTTCCCCCTATTGCAGCCGGAAAACCAAAACCGGAGTTAACAATCAAAAGGGATTATAGTAGTTCGTTAAGGCTATGTTCATTCGAAGCATGGATTGCAGAGGACAATAAATATCAAGATTAGTTGTAAATTATTATGTGCATAGGACGTACCCCAGACATTAATGGGCGACTGGAAAGAAGCACTCAAAATTAATTTAAGACGTAACAAACTTACTGCAATGTTCCTAGCATCAATATTTTTATTTTCATTGGCTTACATTGGAATTGGGTACACAGTTGCATCTCAAGGCATTTCAGCTAATCCCGGTTGTGGTATGTGGGCTTCGAATACCCCAGATAATTGGACTACCGATGATGATTGGCAAAGTTTTGAGCCATGGAATGACTCTGAAGAGCGAATAGATATAAGAAAAAATTTCGATGTATCAAATTATCAATATCAGTATGAGAATGCAACATTTGAACCTAGGGGCGAATCAGGAATCACCTTACGTGGTTGGTATATAGAAGTAGATCCAAACGCGCCTGTTGTTATACAAACACATGGTATGCCTCAAAATGGTAAATGCAAACCAGAAATGTTGTTGATGCAAGCATATCTTGCAGAGTCAGGAATTAACAGTCTATCTTTTGATTTGAGGAACTATGGGGAGAGCGACGTAGTCAGTGACTATGTCAGTATCGGACAGAAAGAATACAAAGACATCCTTGGAGCTTACGATTGGCTAATCAAAGAAAAGGGATATTCTCCAGGTGAAGTCGGAATGACTGCTTTCTCACTCGGAGGAGGCGCAGCAATCGCATTTGCAGATGAACCAGGAATTGGAGCATTATGGTTAGATAGTGCAGTCCTTGATTTCCCACTCGTCATAAAAAATGAATTAGACCGCTTAGGGTTCCCATCCAGCTTTGCAGGCCCAGGTGTCAGAGTAGGTGGATGGCTTGCAGGTATTAGCTTGACTGAACGTTCACCACTAGAAGCTGCAGATAATGCTGGAGATAGGCCTGTATTTTTGACGCATGGTAAAGAAGATCCACGAGTATCAATAGAACATTCACAAATATTTGAGGAAAAGATGATTTCCAATGGAGCTAATGTTACCACTTGGTATGTTAATGAAAGAGGGCACGTGGACGCATTATGGGGCAACTCAGAAGAATATCAATTGAAATTAAATCAATTCTTTACATCTTCTCTGAACTAACTCGTCAGAAAATAAAATCCATTTCAGTGGCGCCCCGACCGGGATTTGAACCCGGGTCGCAGCCTCGACAGGGCTGCATGATAGGCCACTACACCATCGGGGCAGTAGTGTTACGACTAAGGTTGTGTATTTCAAACGCACCCTAACCAAGGTTTCAATTTTGAACCCAATTCAGGGTATAATTCATGACCCTCTTGTCGTTCGATTAAATCATGTCTGAAGAGAAACTAGTCATAGACGTGATTGACAACGGAGGGCAGTGGACACATAGAGAGTGGCGAATGCTGAGATATTTAGGAGTGGATACTCAAATACTTTCTAATAAAACACCTCTTTCTGAATTAAGAAGGGTAGATGGACTTATTCTTTCTGGCGGTGCAGCTAGAGTAGGATTGACAGGAGAATTGGGCAATTGTGCGGAATATCTAACGTTAGAAGTCCCTATCTTGGGCATATGTGCTGGACACCAATTTATGGCGGGTTATTATGGAGGTAAATCTCAGGAAGCACCTCATCCTGAGTTTGGAGCCGCCTCAATAGAATTGATAGACGGAGGCGGTGAGTTATTTGTTGGAACTCCAGAGATTCAAGGGGTGTGGGAGAGCCACAATGATGAAGTCGTTAGTGTCCCAGAAGGCTTCAAAATTACCGCAATCAGCGAAAATTGCGCAGTCCAAGCTATGGAGAACGATGCAAAAGACCGTTTTGGTCTCCAATTTCACCCCGAAGTGAATGACTCCGAGTATGGAACTGAGATTTTCGAGAACTTCGTAGATATCTGTTTCAAGGCTCGAAATGGTCAATAATTCAACCACAGATTGAAGAAGGGTGCGCTGGTCGGCGGGTTTAATGGCAAAGAGCGCCGAGAAACTAATTCTTCACAAATGCCGTCAGTGTAACCGTACTGACAGAAGACCATGGAGCGAAACAGAACTACCTCGATGTAATCATTGTGAATCTACTATGGATCCTTTGGAAATTCGATATAAATGTCTTAGGTGCGGTCATTTAGCATGGTCGGAAGCCGGCTCAACTGGAAAATCCTGTAGATCTTGTGGATACAGAATTTTTGTAAAACCTCGCAAAGGTGGCCGACATAAGATTTTGAAGGCAGAATGAGAATCGTTCAATTCAAGACCCCCCTCTGTAACGCTTCATTGTGGCGAGCTGGCTTAGTGAACATTCACCTCGAACTTTCGAGGAACTGGCTATCCCAGTAAATCTACGTCATACACTGACTTTAGCTAGCCTATCACCAAATCCTCCTAATTTTCTGATTACGGGACCAGCGGGCGTCGGAAAAACAGTTTCTTGGAAATTAATTGCTAGACAAATACTGGGCCCGGGATGGCATTCCACCACTCACGTACTCCAGTGTCGAGATTTAGCGAAATCAAGTGGAGCGATGTCAAAATTTGAGAATTTTCTTAGACCAGGAGGTACAGACTCATCAGATACACTAGCTGGTAGAATGTCCTTAGACGCATTCGACAGACAAATTATGTCTTCAACAACATCAGATCTACCCCCTGCCGGACGCGAACTAGAAATTCAAGATGATCAAATTCCTGTCAGTAGAATCATTGTTTTAGAGGATGCAGATCATTTAGGTCATATTCGTCAAGCATATCTCCGTAGAATGATGGAAACAGTAGGTAATGCTTCCAGATTCATTTTAGTTGCAAGAGCGCCAAGTAGAATTATTGATGCATTAAGATCTAGAACACAGATGATACGAATTCCATCTACAACAAAAGAACAGTTGATATCGACTTTAAATTTAATTTGTAAGAAAGAAAATATCTCTAATAATGAGGGAGTAATTGGAGATATAGCGTATGTATGTAAAGGAAATCTTCGAAAATCAATTTTTACTTTAGAAATGCTCGAATCTAGAGGTTTGGCTGCAGATAGAGCAGCAGTCCATAAATTAGTTCAAGCAACTACACTCCAAGCCGGCAGACATCTCCTGGAGCTCGCACTCAGAGGGAAGGTAGTAGAATGGAGATGGGAGAAGAGAAATGGTCGAAATAAGAAAGTACTATTCGGCGCAATAGCAGAAGTTGACAAATTAATGAATGAACACGGATTAGATTCTGAAGATGTGATATCACAGATTCATGAAGTAGTAATAGGGAGAAGAATATCAATTTCTGACGAATTAAGGTGTGAAATACTAGATGCACTAGCAGATTGTGATAAAAATCTCCAAAATTCTATGCATGGACGAATCCCATTAGAGCATTTCCTGCATAAAGTTGCAAAGGCTGGAAGAAAGCACGGACTTGCATTTACTTAATGGCGGGCGATCCAGGATTTGAACCCGGGTTCTCGGCTTAGGAGGCCAAGGTGATATCCAGACTACACTAATCGCCCGTCTGTGCGAGAGCACATGACTCAAGAAATGTGTTGATGAATAAAATGTAATTTTTCTATTATTTCTTCCGATGGCATCAAGGACGATAACTGCCTCGTAGAGGCGTGCCTTCATCTAAGGAACCACTCCCTACTCCCTATGCGGAATCTATTTCAGGTGAAGACAAGGCTTTTTCAAAAAGAGTCGAAAGAATAGATTCGCAAAGAAGATTCTGGACATGGGTATCAACAATCAGGTACACTCCCTCAATCCGTTTTTGGTTCTCAATAGCGGCCCCCTCATCTGCCGGAGTAATTCTAACTAATTGGGAATATTCTTCATTAGAATTAGCAATAGCGATATTCTCAATAAATTTCTTTCTTTTGATACCCCCTCACCTCTCGTCTATTTTTGCTAGGATGTCTGCTAGACACAGACTACAATTGAGAATTGGTGGCTTAAAGTCTAAAGAAGCATACCCCGGAGTTGAAAGAATTCTTAATACGCTACACGAAAGAGTTCTCAGAGAAAGAGTGAGAATGTTCTCTTCATTGATTGCTGCAATGTCATTATTTGTTGTTTGGGAACTTGAAACAGGATATATCTTAGGCCAAATTCTAATTAGTTTTGCTGTAATATTAGGATTTATTTCTTGGCTAAATACATTCTATTTGGAAGGTTCAATACCTATGCGTTCTAGGCGCTTTCCACTTCTTTCTTTACATGCGCCTACATTACATGATAGCATACTAGAACGAGTTCTGACAGATGTTTTGGTGGCACATTTAGATCCAGAAACTGCAGGTAGCTGGGATGATTGGTCAAATGAACTATCAGGTAAAGTAAGGGATGGTCACGAACCCGCTGCTGCTCTAGAACACATGTTGGCAGCATTACATCTGAATGCAAGGAATTTATTGACAGAAGAAGAAATGATACAATCAATCAAAGAAGTATACAAGATATCTGCAATGGATTTTTTGACTAATCCTGATGTAAAAATTAATATCAATACAATTCAAAGACTATTGGCTCATACTAGGGCATGGCAACCAGGATTATTCAGGTTAATCGATAGATTACATGATGCATCAAAAAATGGTGAATTGAGTCTAAGTGAAAATAATTGGAGGATGGACCTAGATCTTCCACCCAGGTCTTCGGATGGGCAATCAGATCTTTTTGTAATGGTGCATAATGGAAGTAAATCTGACATGACAATTGAAATCGAAGTTGTAACCGCTCATGGTGAACCAGAAATTCAAACATTGAGAGTGCCTTGTAGAAGAACAGAAACAAAACAAATTATCACTCTTGATGGACTTTTAGATGCAGCACTAGTATTGTGGATTGGCGTTGCATGGCCTAGTACGGTTTCTGGACCTCATCCGGTTCAAGTTACAATAAATGGAGACGATGGAATCACTTTATCTTCTACAGTCATGCATACTACACTAACATCCAGCCTCCATCCCGAGAGTGCGGGTGTCAGAATGACTGATGCAGCAGAAGCAGCAAGAAAATTAGCACTTTCAGTATCAGAATAGTTCAAAATTAGATAACACTCGCTGCGTCATCTTCTTGAGAAGGAATCTTTTCGAAGTGCCCGAGAGAACATGGAATCTTGGGATGTTGTAGTTATTGGCAGTGGTCCAGCGGCACTTCGAGCAGCTATAGCATCTTCAGATGCGGGGACAAAACCAATAATAATTGATAGCAAAGGTATAGGTTCAGGTTCCGGAATAGCGCCAGTAAGTGGTTTTGCTGTGTCTTTTGATGAAGTAGATTCTACGGCGCATCGTGATGATACAATATTAGCAGGTGGTGAAAATACCAATAAATCTGCAGCGGCTAGAATTTGTGGTGAAGCAATGAATGTTTTAGCAAAGTTAGAGAATTGGGGATTAGTTCTGCAAAGGAGGGATGGAGGTTTACCATTTGCAGCGACCACTCAAGGACATAGTAACCCACGTCTTGTTGGTTGTGGAGATACTACTACTCGGGAAATCACAAGAATTCTTGAGGAACAAGTAATCAAAAGAGGAATTGTTAGAAGATCAGATTTACAGACTTTATCTTTAGTTATGGATAGTAAGCAGATTCGTGGAATTACAGTACTTGACATACAATCTGGGAATGTATTTGGAATACAAGCCAAGGCGATTATTTTAGCCACAGACGGGTATCAGGGGCTTTGGAGTAATATTTCAGAAGGTTCAGGAACAGGAGTATCATTGGCAGCATCTTCAGGAATTAAACTTGAAGGAATGTCAAATATCCCAAAACATCAGTTGACAATTGTGGGAACCAATCTAACCTTACCTGTAGATATTTTAAGTGTAGGTGGCAGGTATAGAAAGGAGACGGGGGAAGATTTAGAACTCGGTGAGGAAGTAAATGGTGAGAAGCATGTTCTTGACTTGAGAAATCTTAACTCTGATGCCAAAGTTTGGTATTCTCAAACAATTAGAAGAATTGAAGAAAGAACAGGTTTAGATATTGACTCTGAAGTAATACCTGTAGATTCTTCTGTAGCATACACTCTAGGGGGGGCGCCGATTGACGATTGTGGGAGGGTCACATTCAAGGCACAATCAATGTGGTATACTGGCCTTTATGCGGCTGGAAGATCGGCGAATAGTGGCATGCATGGTTCAGGTTATTTACCTGGAAATTTACAACTTGAGGATTTGGTTACTGGAGAGGCAGCGGGTAGTCACGCGGGAGCATGGGTTCAAAATATCAATTTCGCCGGAAGTAATAAGATAGAAAAGGAAGTATCTAAAGTTTCAAAGTCTATAGAGAACTACTTCTTAGAGGGTGGCCAATCAATTGGAGAGACAACCAATCAACTCACCAATATTGTTAATAATATTCATAATAATAATCAGTCTAAGATTAGTGATTTAAAGGAAGTTAAAATATCGTTGAACGATAAATCAAGGATTATGAATACAGAACTTCTTAACGCCATACAGATCAAATCAATGCTACCAATAGTTGAGGCAATCTCTAAATCAGGTTAATGATATAATGGATGGAAATAGTACTATTTTCAGTTTAATATTGTCAGGAGAAATACCATCTCATAAAGTATATGAGGATGATTTTGTTTATGCTTTCTTAGATATTAACCCTCTTTCTCGCGGGCACACATTAGTAATTCCAAAAGAGAATTCACCGACAATGGACACACTATCTGTAAACGCAGCATCGTCTCTAGGTTCTGTATTACCAAAAATTTGCAGAGCAATTATGAAAGCTACAGGTGCGAAAGACTACAATATTATTCAGAACAATGGCGAAAGCGCGGGCCAGACGGTCCCTCACCTTCATTTCCATATTATCCCCCGTTATTCTGATTCAAAACATTCATTTCTCTGGAATCCTAATCTAATAGATCATTCAGACGCTACTAAGTTATCAAAATTAATTTTACAAGAATTAGAATTATAAATTATTCTTATTGATTTAACCGATGTATTCTCAACCTTAGACCAGTCCGGAGAGTTGTGTCTGAGTCGGATAGTGCTCCCGAAATTATGCCGGAACTATCTGCAGCAGCGCATAAAATTAATACTAGGAAATTAGAAAAAGCTCCTTATGATCATACTGGTAACCATCCCGGAAATAAATCTTTTAATTATTTACTGAGGTTGATGATTAATGTTGGTAAATCCATAATATTTCGGAATTTTGATACTGATAAGATACCGCATAACAAAGGCGGACGAATTTCTGTAGCTACACATATCAATGGTCTGGTTGATCCTAGTTTAATGATTATAACACAGAAAAAAAGAATTATCTCCTTAGGACGACATGACTTAATCACAGGCCCTGTAATCGGTTGGTGGGCTAGAAGGAATGGTGCACAACCAGTATTAAGAAAGGCAGAGATAGAGGCAGGAGTTACAGATACTGATTTTGCTAGAAAAATAAATGATAGAAGTATGTTAACAGTTGCTAATTGTTTGGCTGGTGGTCATGGAGTGGTTATCATGCCTGAAGGCAAATCTCACCAGGATTCGAAATTACATGCTCTTAGAACAGGAGCAGCAAGAGCGGCTTTAGTCGCCGCTGCAATTGCAAAAGAAAGAAAACGACCTGCTCCTGTAATTCAGCCCACAGGACTTCATTGGGAACGACATTATTGGTTTAGGACTAATAGTTACGTCGAATACATCGATCCAATCGAAATAAAACAAGTTTTTGGACCTGAAGAAACATCTCGTTTAGCGTCTGGAGAATGGATAGAACCTCCTCCTCAGGCTGTTAATGAATTAAAGGAAGAAATGTATCTAAAATTATCTCCTTTGACACCCGAAGCGCCCGACTGGAAGACGTACAGGGCTTGGAAATTGATAGCCCATCTAAAAGCCAATAATAATTCAAATCCTTTAATCTCTCTTAGACAAGAAGTACATTCTACCAGAACAATCAGAGATGACATAAATAATAACAAACAATATGAAGCCTTAATCCCAGACGCAATTAAAGCTGCTGAAATATTAGAATCACACGCACTCGATTCTAATTCAATAGACATAAATCAGAAATTAAAGAAAACAAATTTATTGTCACATATCAAAGGTCTATTGGGTTTACTGATTATGATAAGTCTTAGTATTCCAACAATTCTTGGTTCAGGAATCCAATCTATTCTTGCACGTTATATGGCCGAAAAGAGCGATGAGGGTTTGGATGCAAGAACAACATATTTCTTCCTAGCTGGTATGTTTTCCCCTGTAATCTTCTGGCCTATTATTTCTTTAGTAATAATTATTGTAATTGAGGCAAACATTCTTTCAATACAAGGATTATCCTTATTCATATCACTAATGATTGGATTTTATCTATCATCTCTTCTATTCTTAATGGGTTATGACATTTGGTCAGAATATAGGAAAAGACTCCAGATAGATAAATTTTCCAAATCTCTTGAAGGTCAAAATTTTGAAAGTTTAATTGAAAAATTGAATAATCAATTAGTACTACTCAAATAGGGAGGCTGTAAACAATGGCCATGGATGCGACAGAGGCCGCGAACCTCATTAGGAATTGGCTTGCTAGCGAGAAGTTAGAAACTCGGGAGGTGGAAGATAAGCAAAACTTTCTTCACCTTCATGTTCGATATCCTCCAACTAAGGCAGCGCATTTGTTCAACGTTGTTATACCAAAAAATAGAAATTTGGTACTTATCTATTCTGTCACTCGAGTAGATGAAGGACAACAAATAGAAATGAAAAATCATTATTCTACAGAGCCCTTTGAATGGGAGTCATGGCTTCATGATACGAGATTATTATTGACACAAGCAAATTTAGATTGGGTCCTCCATATAGGAAAAAAAGATGATCAACAACCTGGGCCCCTACAGGCATTCAATCTTTCACGTCCAATTTGGTTTGACGGGTTAACTCAAAATGAATTCATGCATACAATGAGGAGTGTTTGGTTAACAAAATTATCTTTAATTCATAAAATAAAATTTGGATATGGTCAAGGTACAGGAAAACCCGGACCTGTTGATGATTGGCCAAATAAAAAATCAAATGTAAATCCGAGAGGAAAAAAGATACAGGAAGAAAGAATGGACATAAATTTTGACGAAACTGGCGGTTTTGGCCGCAGTTTTGATAGAGATGAATGGGCATAACCCTATTTTTCAAAATGACCTGTAAGGGTCGAGGTTAAGTATAGAGAATGTTCAAATTCAATTGTTACAGCGTTTGCTGAGGTGAGTTTCATGGATAGAAAAAAGATGAGAAGTAGTGTGATGATGGTTACATTGATGGTTATGGGAGTTTTTGTTTCCATGGTTGCTCCGCAAGTGGCTGCTAGCGAAGTAGTACTTACTGACGCCGTTCAAATTGTAAATGGTGGAAGCCAAAATGATAGAATGGTAGCGCTAGACTCAGATTCAGAGGGTAATGTACATATCGTTTGGAGTAGAAACACTCAACACCTCTACTACAAGTTAATCGATGCTAGAGGAGAGACCCTTATCGATGAAACTCAGATATCTAATGCCGGTCAAAGCAGAGCATGGCACCCTGATATCGCAATTGATGACAATGATAGAGCACATATCGTTTGGGCGGACAGAACAGGAAACTGGGCAATTAAATACACGGTCATAGACCCTACTCAAGACGATCTTGATGGAGGAGTAGCAATCGATGCATCCATATCCGTCATTGATGATTTCGAAGTATCAAGACATACGCAAAATAGAGATTGGCCCGCAATAGACGTAGATTCCGAAGCTAATGCACACATTGTTTGGGAAGACTCATATGAACCACTTGACAAATATTATCAGCAACCTCAGATTTATTATGCAATGATTGAAGCTGATGTAGTTGCAAGAACTGCCATAGTAGCAGTGGATGAAACATTGTTAACCCCAATAATTGGTCACAAAGGACATCCAGATGTAGCCGTTGATTTAGATGACTTCGTTCAAGTTGTATGGGACGATACTCGTGGTGGTAAAGTGGAGATGGTAGTTCCTATTGATACATCTGGATCAATGAATGCCGAATGGGCAGATATGTGTGCAGTTTTCTATGGAGGATCCTTTGCTAGTGGATACAACTTTGAAGGATTGAAGCCAATGTTAGAAAGAGCGAATATGACGGTTTATGAAACACTTTATGCACTCAGTGGAAACTGGCCATCTGCAGCTACCAGTGGTAATTGTGCTACTGCATATGCAACTGGTGGAAGTGGAAATCAAGGGCCGCGTACAACAGCATTGGGCCTAGGTCCAAATGATGATTCTGGCGGAATTAGAGAACTTACCGAAGTTGTATATGCTAATGGTGCTATAGACTTGCCACAAGATGGAGGATATTACAGTGAGTTTTGGGGCCCCGCCTCAACTTGGGCTTGCTTGTCTTGGCATGATGCTCAAGGAAACGTTCCAGGAAACCCTCCAACTGTTCTCGATCATAAATGGAATCCGAATGCAACGAAAATAGTAATCCCTATTTCAGATGAAGGACCATACGGAGGAGATCCTGCAACTGACGCAGAAGACACACAATCAATTCTAGAAGCACACAACGCATGTGTTACAGCGGGTATAATTCCAATTCCTCTTTTAGCAGCCGGGTTCGGTAGCGGTTCCACTGACGTTGGTTCACACATGATGGACTTAGCACAGTGTCCAAACGGATTTACAAGCCTTAATGCCCGAACATGTAATGGAGCAACTTTAGCCCTAACCAATGCTGAAGGAATGATGTACAGCTTCCCGACTGGGGCTGGCAATCAAGCGGAAATGCAATTGATGGTTGAAGCATTGGTCTATCTATCAACGAATAATTCTAGAGAGATATTTTTGACAGTTTTGGATCCATTGGGGTTACTTGAGTCTCCATGGCCAGGTTGGCAGAAAGGTGATTCTGGGACCTTCGTTGATACTGCTGCAGACAGATACATCGAAGATTTGGGCGCTTCACCTGACGCTCTTGGATACGGCCACTTAGTTGTAGTCAACGATACAAGGGTTACACTGAATGATGCTTACAGCTTACACCCCGCAATTGCAATTGATAATTCAGGTAATACCCATATTACTTGGATGGATGGAAGAGCGTATGGATTTGATATCGATGTCAATTATGAGATTTATTATACCCGTTTACGTTTAAGTTCTGCTGGTGCATGGGATGGAGTTAGCGAAGGATTGCCATCATATGCAATCAAGCAAATATCCGATGCCGCAATATCTAATGTTGAAGGATATGAAGGATTACCTCCAGATAGGCCATATGGTGGCAATTCACATATGCCATCAATTTTGACTGATTCATTCGATAATGTTCATCTAACTTGGTTGGATAATTATAATGGATCTCAAGGAGAGACACTGATGTACACTCGCTTGAATCATACTAACAATGACTATCCTACAGGGTTCCCATTGAATTCAATAGCATCTTCAATCTTTGATCCTTGGGAATTACTTCCAATTACAGAGTGGCAATCGGATAAATTAGGGCCCAATTCTCCTGCATTACCAGAATTAGGACAACCTCCTGCCTTTGCTAATGACATGGGAAGCGGAGCTCATGTAGCATGGTCAGATACAAACAAATGTAGTGATGAGAACAATGGTGGAGTTTACACACTTTGCTATGTACACATTCTCACAGGATTAGTTGATGTCGCATTAGCTGAAGATGAAACGTTTTATCACACAATTGAACCAAGTGAGCAAACAACTTACAATATGTCTATCTCTAATCCTACGCCTGGTCCTGCTGATTTAGTTTCAGATATATTTTCTCTAACAGTGGAAGGAGTAATGACAAATTGGAGTGCTAGTATTTTCTTTGCTAGCAACCATACGCCAATTTTCGACTCAACTCCTGTTTCTTTACAGGGTGGTGAGAGCCTTAATTTGTATATGAGAGTCAGAGCACCTACGATATATCAGGCACATCATGATGAATTAGCAACAATCAAAGTAGTAGCGGTTTCTTACAAAGATCCAGCCATTCGCGATGAAGCAATTACTCTGACACTGATGGATGTTGTTCACGGTATTGAATTAGATACAAGCCACTATCAAGCAGATGTTGAACAAGGACAACAAGCAACATTTTCGATATCAGTAACTAATACTGGGAATGTATATGATACATTTGCATTTTATGATCCCACTACGCTGGAAGGTCAGACTGAATGGGCACTTCCTTTCGGTTGGGGAGTTACATTCCCTACTTCCTTATCGCTAGATCCAGGACAATCCATGACTAGAAATTTACAAATTGATGTACCTACTTCTCAGGAACCTGGAACTTTTGTGATATATTTGAAAGGATGGTCTACTGGAGAGCCAGTATTGTCAGTAGATAAAGGGACATTTGATATTCTTGAACTCTGGGTGAATGTTTCAATCAAGAGTACAGGAAATATTGTATTCGAATTAGGTGAAACCACAATGCATGTTTTACCAGGTGAATGTTCCGAATTTGACATAGAAGTTACTAAAAATTTCACACCAGGACATTTAGTTTTTACAACACCAGGAGGTCCTGAAGAGAAACCCGAAGGAGTTTCAGATCAAACTTGGAGATTCGATCATTGGACAGTAAATCTTGATTTCTCAGAAGCTCCTGGAGGTAATAGCGTACCACAAGAGACTCCCAGGTATTGGACAGTAGATACGCCAAGAACCGTTACAGCTGAAATGTGTGCACCCTACAATGCAACTGCTGGAATTGGAGACTCTGTAACTGTCAAAGCATCTCTAGACGGCGCACCTAAGGTTAGAGACTCAGTGGTTCTAGTAACTAATGTAATTCAAAGATATGATCTGGAAGCAACTACAGAAACAATCCTCTCACTGTACCCTGGTCAAGAGTACCAACTTGATACGATAATCGAGAACACAGGGAATGGAGCTGATAGGTATGATATGGCTGTTGGCTCAATCACAGATCAGGATGGAAATTCTGACGTTTGGGACATTGTTATACCAAGAATTTTATTCCAAGAATTAGATAGAGATGAATTACAAGAAATTCCAATAATGATAAATGTTCCAGAAGAAACATTGGCAGGACAGTACACAATTGTTATAGAAATATACAGTGAAGAAAGTTTTGAAGGAACGAAATTAAGGGATTTAGTTACATTACAAGTAGAAGTTATTGAGTTCCATGACATGAGAATAACCGTAGATCCAACAGTTGAAAGTAGAATTAAAACAACTGCGCCCGGAAGAGTAGTTAGGTTTACTATGAATGTAACAAACTTTGGTAATGTAGCAGATCAACCTACAGTTCACAATCATACAGTAGATGGTGCAGGATGGGACACGGTTCCTGGAATGAATGCTCTCAGTTCATGGAGAATTGATTATGCTTTACTGGAAGGTTTCGGCTCTGAATATCCAATAGAACGTCCCTGTGTAGTTTTGATGGCTAACGATCCAGAACCAACGGATGGCTGTTTCATTGATTGGAAGACCCAACGCGTAACGCTTCCTGTGATGCCTTCTTACACTACGTTGCAGTTAGTTGCGATAGTTACGATAGATCCAACGGCGGCTTTAGCAGATAGAGAAATTGGAATAAAATTGAAATCAAGCTTTGGTGATTCAACATCTGGAGGAGATTTCGATGAAACAGCAATTTGGGAAGATTCCTGTACTATCGACATGAATGGAGATGGCTTCCCGGACAACTATCGTCCAAATTGTGATACTAATGAACAAGTTCTGGAGCTTAGACTTAGAGCACCGGATTTACAGATTTTGAGTGTTGATGTAGGAAAAACGAAAGGCGAAATAGGAGATATGCTTTCCGTAACAGTCTCAATATTGAATGATGGTAATTCTCATGCAACTGATGTCAATGTGATTTTGTGTGTAGACCAATCCGTCAGTTCAATCAAGAAAAACGGCTGTGATGAAGAAAATGTGGCTTATAGACAATTAATAGAAGCAATAATGCCGACATCATCTGATGATGAACCTCCTCTAATTACTCTACTTTACTTAGTTGAAGCAGGAACTCATGAAGTGGTTGTTGTAGTGGATCCAGAAAATATTATTGTTGAAACTGATGAGAAAAATAATTACAAGTCAGCCGGTAAAATGGGATCAAATAATGGTATATTGGATGTAGGTGTCGAAATTATAGCCAGATATTCAGTTCCAGCAATCATACTTGGAGCGACATTTGCACTGATTGCAGTCGCAGGAGTTGTTATGTATGGTAGAAGAATGGAAGCATTAGACAGATTTGCGGAGAAGAGTAGCATGTTGGCAAATCTTGATGACGATTCAGATACTCAATTTTGAGTATTGAATATTTGACTTACTTGATTAGCCACCAAGGAAGAGGCGTGTCCTTGTCAACCGAAACGAAATTATCATTATTGATTGCAAAATCTTTCATCAATCTATCTCTAATAGTTTCCATTATGTCTTCAGCTTGAGACTCTTGAATTCTTAGATTTTGTGAAAATATATCTAGATCCAGGGGTCTTCTTGGCTGAGTCATCATTTCTCTTGCCATGATTCGTTCTTCATATGATTCGGCATATTCTGAAACTTCTTTCGAAGTTTTAATCATTATTTGTTGATGTAGAGCGATTATTGCGTCTCTTTGCTGATCGACTTTTTCGAGAGCAGAATCGATATCTGATAGCAAATTCATTGCCTCAGACATAGACAATTCCCTTCTCGTACCTAAACGGTCTATTACTGAATTTAATTCGTTTGGTAGCTTGTTTGATAACCTCATAGGGCCACCTGATGGAATAATTCTATGTTCTGCTTTGAACAATTCCGGACCCAAATCCAATCTCAAAGAAAATGACTGATTAACTTTATACATCTTTTTTGGAGGTCCACCCTTTTCTGAAGGGACTATTTCAGCTTCTATGAAACCGGCTTTTTCTAAAACTTTGATATGTTTCATGACAGCCTGTTGACTAATATCTAGTAATTCAGAAAGTTGTAAGGGATAATGTGGTTCTTTTACTAGATGTTGTAATATGCTTCTTCTTGCTCGATTTTCAAGAATTGTCACAGCTTCATCGAAGTCCATGCCACTTACCAACCTGTAGTTGGGTAGTCAGGGTCATCTAAAAACCCATTTAATGATTTATGAAAAAAAGAAATTATTCTCCATCATCCCAATTTTTCCAATTTTCAGAACCTTGTTCTATATTTTTTTGCTTTAAATTTTCAGCTTTTTCGCTAATAATCTCTTCACCAGATAGAGTTTCTTCAATTTCTAAGAATGGATCTGGAACACTTTTCTCAGTTGTAGAGTTGTATTTCTTGAAAACTTCATCCGTAGTCATTATTTCCTCTCTAATGATTAATTTTTGTGGATGTTTTTCTTTTCTTAACCAGAAAAATAATCCCATAATCAAAGTAAATAATCCTAATGGGAATCCTAAGCAACAACTAATCATTGATAGCATAATTATGTTATCTGAGAATAAACCAGATTGAATTTCAAAATCATCTATTAGCCATAACGTTGTATTACCTTCGTTAATCAAGTTATATTCTGAATTTTCTGAAACTTCAAAGATCATCACTGGAAAGTACACCATATCTCCATCTGAATTAGGTTTTTTATTCAATTTTTCAAATGCATTCGGCTCATATCCATTTATTTCTTC
>TARA_B100000401_G_scaffold162914_1_pt1 | contig 15921 bp, 18 predicted proteins | sample TARA_B100000401 | Tara Oceans TARA_B100000401 (sample SAMEA2620786) | marine metagenome | biome: marine biome (ENVO:00000447); feature: surface water layer (ENVO:00002042); material: "saline water (ENVO:00002010), including plankton (ENVO:xxxxxxxx)" | depth 5 m
CCAGAACCTGAGCCTGAACCAGAACCTGAGCCTGAACCAGAACCTGAACCAGAATTGATGTACGGTTATCAAATAGAAACTATAGCAGATTTAAGCGGAACAACATATTCAAATATGACACTATATAACGTAGAACAAAACTATACGCTACATATGTCTTATACAGATATGCACAGCATTACAAGAGAAGCAGAATTGGATGTTTCGAGAAACGACACAACATTAATATACACGTTATTCGAATTTAAATATTCAGTGGATGACGAGGTTCTAATAAGAATATATAATAGCGGTCAAGAAGAGACGGTGTATAATGTTTACATTTTTGTAAGAAATACTTCCAACGAAATAATCTACATAGACGACATTATACCAACAATTAAATTGTCTAAAAAAATTTAAGTTAAACTGACACGCTTCCAATATTTATGATTAATATTTGATTTAATAACCAAATATTAATATTTTGTAGGATAAATAATAACATCTCTTTTAAATTTATTCATTCTTAGTTCTTGGATTAATTGTCATACATTGTTTTAACCACCATATTGATGTACTAAAAAGTCCCAATGCAAGTCCCATGATTTGTGTTTGATTTGGCACAGGTAGTGAATTTTCATCACAGTCATTTGTTAACAAAATAGTGTTATACCAAATTAATATTGATACAATTAGCATGCTAATAAACGCAATGTATCTATTTCTATTAAAAACAAACATTGTATATTATCTCCATAAAATAGTTTTCTTAATGCCTAATAAATAAAATTGAAATATAATCATTACAATATTTAGTATAAAGCATAAAAATGGATATCGATCACTGCGATTACTATGAAGCGTTCCTTAAGGAACTGGCCTTTGGTAAAAACGAAGAACTCCTAACAAAACTACATGAAAACGCGTGCAATAGTGTTGAACCGCTTGCTGAAAATGTAGAATATACAGACGAAGACGATAAAATTTCCGAACTACATGATGCTATGGACGACTGTTGGGATAATACGTGGATTAATCCGCTTACAGGAATTCCTCACTATCATGCAGCAAATCAAGATATTACACAAATTCCTGCAATGACTAAATACACATACCAAATTCCAGAAATTAATAAATGTAACTTTTGTTTTAAAAAATACGGAGACGTTAGTAAATCATATACACACACAATTAAAAATTGCTATGCACTAAAAAATACTCAATGTTTGCTTTGTTTCGGCTATGGCCATACAACATCATATTGTAAAAATGAAACTTAATAATATATCTACTAAATATATATGGATTTACAAGACAGATTATATGATTTAATTCCAATTCTTATACTTGGTTTTTTATTTAGAAAGTATGCAGCCCCTCATCTAGTATCAGACGAAAGGGAAATAGTAAATAAATTCTTATACAATAAAGACTTTTCTAACGTTAAGCCTTATTTATGGATATATATTCCAATGGAACAAAATAGTAGAAAATGGGTAACATTTAATGAAAGAAACTCTACAAATTTAAATAGCCCTTATGTAGAATATACTTTAAAAACTATTGTAAGTCAAAATCAAGATTTTTTTAACGTTTGCGTGATTAATGATGATAGTTTAAAGGAACTTATACCAGAATGGCAACATAATATTGATTTATTCGATATTCATCAAAAAGAACGCCTTAGGGAATTAGCTAAGCAAAAAATATTATATTATTATGGCGGAATTGTTGTTCCACCAAGTTTATTATGTTTAAGAGGTTTAAGAACATTATATGTATATTCCGACGTTGAGCCATTTAAGATAAATTGTAGTCACAATGAAAATATTTATTGTTGCAAAAAGAACAATTCTACTATTTTAGAATATAGCAAACATTTACAAGAATTAATAAAAGATACAAGCATGGAATTGGAATTTAAAAATACAATTAATGTAACCTCGGATAAATATTATCGTATAATTGATAATAAATATATAGGATTGGTTGATAAATATAATCAAAAAATATCATTGGACAAATTATTAGGGCAAACGACCATATTTTTTGAGGAAAATATTTACGGAATATATTTACCAAGAGAAGAAATTGTAAACAATATAAAACATAAGTGGTTTCATTCTGAGACAGTGGAGAATATTTGTCAAGGAAATATTTACATTGCTAAATTTTTCGATAAGTAGATTTTGTAAGATATATCATAATTTGACTTATCATATTTAATCATATTATTAAAAACAATACTATGATAATTACAAATTTGTCTAACTATTGTAAGAAAATGTTTGTAACTATGTTCACGAGTGATATAAAATAATTTGGATTTTTTATAATATGGAGTCAACTCTTGAAAAAAATCATCAATAACATTCAAATACAGAGCGCGCTTGTATGTTGCCGGCGATAATATGAAAAAATTTTCACCACGAATATGACAAATTTTAAGCAATAGTTCGTATAGTATTTTTATTGGTGGCCCGGTTTTAGCAAAGACTTGTTTGCTCATCTATATATAGTAAATATTTACAATATTTTTTGCAGACTTATTTTTGCATCATCTGATAATTCGCTTGGAAATTCTATGTAGAATTCTATTATTAAATCGCCTATTGCTTCGCATTCGTGCCGCTGAAATCCTAAATTAGGAATACGCTGAATATGATTTGGTGCAATAATATTTCCATGTGTGCTGAGTTTATATTTTTTTTGATTGAAGTGTTCTACAGTAAAGGACACGCCACACAACGCTTCTTTTAATGAAAGTTGTTGTTTAAATACTATATCAAGTCCCCGTCGTTTGAATTTTTCCTCTGGTATTAATTCAACAATAACTTTAAGATCGTAGTATGTTTCCTCATATAAATGGCCTTTGTTGGAAAAATGTAATATTTCGTTGGCGTCTATTCCTTGTGGAATATTAATATAAACCGTTTCTGTTTCTTTATTTGACGTTAAAGACCCGTTTTTGTATATTTTACGGTCTAATAAAACAGGAATAACACATCCTTTATATGCTTGTAAAAAAGATATTTCTATGTGCTGTGTAAGGGGCTCCAATTCTAATTGTGGTTTCTCTGATGTTTGTTTAGGTAATTGATTCAGAAATGATGTTAGCAGTTGATCGCCAAATACAGTTAACATTTCGGCTTGCGCATTGTCATTCAAAAGGTTACTGTCTTCTTTTACAACAATATGATTATTTTCATTTTTCATTAGGTTTTCACAAATACTCGTATAAGCCTGGCAAATTTTTTCATATTCGTTTTTATTGAAGAAATTCTTATCCTTTTCTGGAAATGTTTTTAGTTGTAATTTTCTGAATTTTTGTTTTATTTCATCTGGAGTGTTTGTTTTTACAGCTCCTAATATTTTATAAAAGTCATCCATGTTTATAAATCTTATATAATAAAATGCTTAAATGTTTTTAATATTTTATACTAATGACGGAATGTTTTTTAAAAAAATATACTCCAACATCAATTACTAATTTTTCATTGGAAGATACATCATTGTTGAATCATAACAATCTTAATTTATTAATTAATGGTAATATTGGAACCGGAAAAACGTCTCTTTTAATTGGACTTATTCATAATTATTTGAAAAACGACGATAATTTATTCAATAACGAAAATATATTGTTTATGAATAACCTGAAAGACCAAGGCATTCAATATTGTAGAACAAATGTTAAATTGTTTTGTCAAACCGCAAATAACGATAGTAAATTGAAAAAAATAATAGCCGTTGATGACATTGACGAATTTAGTGATGTAAGTCAACAGGTAATTTGTAATTGTATAAGCAAATACGAAAAGAATGTCATTTTTTTTGGAACTTGCACCAATGTTTTAAAAATAGTGGAAGGCTTAAAGACTAGAATGGCAATGGTAACACTAACCACTCCTAAGCACAGCGAATTGAAAGATTTATGTTCGCGTGTTGTGAAAAATGAAAATATAGATTTAAATAAAGAATACTTTGATAGTATTGTAGAATCGTCAAATTTATCTTATAAAATTCTACTTAATATTTTGCAAAAAATAAGCATCTATTCTGGTAATCCGGATGAAATTACATTGCGAAATCTACTTACCTTTGTAAATTACAAAGAGTTTGACAATTTTATAGAATTTTCATTAAATAAAGATATTTCGCAGGCCATAAATCAAATGTTTCTTATTTTGGAATCCGGGATTTCGGTTATTGATATTTTATTTGAATTTGTTGTTTATTTAAAACGTTCAAATAAAACACTGAGGGATGATCAAAAATACATAATAGTAAATATTATTAGTAAATATGTGATAATTTTTTATGAAATACACGAAGATACAATTGAACTGGCTTTTTTCACCAATGAAATAATAGATGGATTGACTTCGTGTGATATATAACGCCTATTTTATTAATTATCTAGCAAATTTTAAAGAACATAAACCGTTTGTTACAATAAGCTGGTTATAACGTTCTTCGACGAATAACATATCGTATGTGTATTCATATAAGGAACTTACATTTTTTGTAAAGCTTATTATAGCACCCGTAACTGGGTCACATTGAACATTTTGAATTGTTGGGTCAGAAACCTTTGTCGGAGTATGTAATGTTACTTCTAGTTCTGTTTTACTAAATTGACTAAAATTAAAGGCTCCGGATGGTTGAACTTTGTTGGGCATTGTATCTAAGCAAAAATTGTAGAAATACATGTAAGGGAGATATGTTATTGCAGAACCATATGATTGATTATACGGCGCTATGTATTTATATATACCACTTGCAAATGTGTTTTCTCTTTCTTTACCATCTATTACTATTGACGCACTTTTCATAATTTCCCTAATGTATTTGTCGTCAACAACGGGTCTCCGCCCATAGTCTTCGCTAATTAGCTCTACCAAATCTTTCGTTTTATATTCCCAATTTGTAAAATTAGACCAAGCATTTCGGTTTGTAGCATCACTGCGTCTAAAGGCCCATATCCATGATGTTACCAAAGAATTTGAGTTTGTTCTTATTTTATTGAAACCAACAAGATCGTGAAATGTTGTTTCATAAGTATCTTTCATCAAATACGTAAGAGGCTTTGCAACAAGCGCATTGTTTTCTTCTTGTGTTAAAAATATGTAATTCGATATTAGATGAATACCAAAATCAATCATATTTGTTGAATAAGTTTGATATAGATTCTCGTTTTCTGGAGGAACTTGGGTGAATCTATGAAAACCCTCTGATGCATCGTTAAAATTTGGCTTTAATCGGTTTCCAGATAAATCGCATATAGTAAAAAGGTCTTTTATTGGACGAAGTTTTAATACGATCTTCAATTCGGTATATTGTAATGCAATTAATGGAAATGCCTGTGAACTGGCTTGACAAAACCAAAAGGGCAATGGAACATACAATGTAGTTCCTTTTATAGATGGTTCTGGATTAGCAACACCTTCTTCTTCATGATGATAATCGGCATGAGGATAATACCCATTATTTCCTTGTGCAAATTCTGGGTTATATAGTTCTAATCTGTGTCCTATCATTTCATCATATAGTAGTTTTTTTGATGATACATCTCTATGTGCCATAAGATTTATTGCGGTGCCGCTTATTTTTTGTAATGTTTGTCCGCCGGCCTGAACCTCTACTTCTTCTATTATTTCTGTGCCAATATATTCAATCCATTGAAACTTATATTTTCTGGGGAGATACCCCGATGTGCTATATATATCAGGCAGATTAATGGCAAAATATGTGTCCATTAAAAGATCTCCATATCTTGGTATAGTAAAGGAGTACTTAGAACTTTCATTTAAGTGTAAAGTTGTTGCTCCTGTATAATCTAGTCTAAAACGTTGCATACCAAAGTTTGTATATTTTGCGTATGTGACTTTAAAAAATGATTTTGTAGGATTTCCATTTAAAAGAACGTTTTCAACCCCCGATGTTATTAAATTCAATAAGGCTCCTGGCATAATACTATTATATACATTTTAGATTATTATTTTTAATATAATGTTATTATATTATGAATAACATACCTTTTAAAAATATAGCATCTAATTTAAGAGATAAATTGGATGATACTGAGGTTCAAAATACCATTTTAACTGCAGGTAATTTGTTTTATTTTATTGGTATAACAGGGTTATTATTATTTTCGTTAATAGGAACAAACTATATTTTACCAAAATTCAAAGGTAAGTCGCTCATATATGCAGTATTAATTTTTATAATATTTTTAACAATAACCGTCACCAGTAATAACTATTTGTATGAAGGGTACGAAAATACGTGGGTTAAGAGTGCTAACGACGATTCTATTACAGGAAGTGGTCAAACTATACTAATGTCAACTACAAAAGATTACGCGGACCTTTCATTAAATAATTATCATGTTTTAACGGTGAACGAACCCCAAGTAAAATACGAAAAAAGTAATATGTGGGAAGACAATTTGGAATATTATATCAAACAAGGAATAAGAACATTTACTTTTTCGGTATTTTATTACGATTTGCCGTGGTTTGATAAGAACCAAAAACCAATATTATATACAGATGTGCAAAATAAACCAAGCGAAACAACGCCATATGAAGATAGTAGTGAGAACATTGTAGATTTCCGCGAAGTAATGGATTATATTAACGATAACGCATTTAAAGGTTCGAATAAAGATCCCCTTATCTTAATATTGAGAGTTTATGATACGGATATAGAAAACGATAGGTGTCAACCTAGATATAATAATATACAATTACAGAATCCACAAGGTGCGACACTTTACGAAGAAAGTGGTGACTTGGGGCTTTATTGTCCAACCAAAGGCTCAAAATCCGATAATGATAAACCTAAAAAATGTATAAGATATAAACCAGATAGGCCTATATCAACAATAGCAACAATTATTAATGAGGCATTTGGTGAAAAAATCAAAGATTCCAATGGGGATTTTCTTTTATACGATGCATCAAAAAATTTAAATGATTACAGAGACAAAGCATTGTTGTTTATAAGAGAAGAAAGTAGGAGTTCTAGACCAGAAGATAGTGGGGTTTTATCAAAAATTTCTGAAATAAATAGTATTAGTAAAGAAGACCGGAAATGGGCACAAGATTCCGAAGATTCCCGAGGAAAACGATGGGAAGATAATATACAAGGTCCTCAATTTCCTATATTAAGAAATATGGGGGATTTCAATATTAAAAAAGTAATAAATTTTGAAAACGTTAATTCTATAAAGACGAATCCAGATGAGCTATATATGATAATCCCTTTGGAAGAAGGTGTTCAAGATATTGACCGCGTCAAAGCAGGTGGTTTATATATGTATTTTGATTCTGGAATTAATTTCATTTGTGTTTCCCCATTTAGAATCGTAGGTAAAGATGACGTTTATCATAGTAATTACTGGGAACACTATTTTAAAATTTTTTATGATAAGACAATACCAATTGGAGATAGGGGCGAAATGGGCGGAAATCATTCTTTTTTAAAAAAAGATCATTTTAATCTAAAGCTTAATCCCGTCGTTTAGAAAATATAATATGTGAATATATAAATTACTTTACAAATTATGTTAAATTTTGAAGAAAAAGAAATAGAGCTTTTGCGAAATGCCGTAGATGAAATTCAACAAAATCAAAAAAGAGAAGAAATTAAATCATATGATATTTTAAAGCTAATTTCTGTGGTAGAGGATTTTATTTCTAAGAAAAAATTAATTTGCTATGGTGGTTCTGCAATTAATAATATATTGCCCGACGATGACCAATTTTACGATAAACGCGTCGATATTCCAGACTACGATTTTTTTTCAACTAATGCAGTAGCTCATGCAAAAGAATTGGCTGATATTTTTCATAAAAAGGGATATGTGGACATAGAAGCTAAAGCTGGTGTCCACTATGGAACCTATAAGGTTTTTGTGAATTTTATTCCAATTGCAGATATTACTCAAATGAATCGCGAAGTATTTGATGTTCTTTTTAAGGAAAGCATAATAGTTAATAATATTCATTATGCTTCTGCTAATTTTCTAAGAATGTCCATGTATTTAGAATTAAGTCGTCCAAACGGAGATGTTAGCAGATGGGAAAAAGTTATGAATCGTTTAATACTTCTAAATAAACATTACAAATTAAAGAAGATGGTATGTGACAAAATTAACGTGAATCGTGGATTTGAAAATAAAATGTTGCAAAGGAAAAATGAAGTAATTTTTAATTCTGTATTAGATGCTTTCATAAGTGAAGGCGTTGTTTTTTTCGGAGGTTTCGCGTTTGGTCTTTATACAAAATATATGCCCAATTATTTCAAACGATTTAGCCATAAATATTTGGATTTTGATGTGCTTTCAACAAATGCAAATAAAACAACAAACTACGTTGTAAATATGTTAAAAGATATGAATTTAAAAAATGTTAATGTAACTTCTCATAAACCCATAGGCGAAATAATTCCAGAACATCATGAAATAAAAATTGGAAAAGAAACGATTGGTTTTGTATATCAAAGCGATGCTTGTTATAGTTACAATAATTATAAATACTTCGATAGAACAATAAAAATTGCATCAATAGATACAATAATATATTTTTATCTTGGTTTTCAGTTTTCAGACAGAACCTATTATGATAAAGAAAGATTGGTTTGTTTGGCACAATTTCTTTTCGCTTTGCAACAAAAAAATAGATTAAAACAAATCGGTCTTCTAAAAAGATTTAGCAGTTCTTGTTATGGCACACAAGAAACTTTAAACACTATTCGCAGTAAAAAAAACGATAAATATAGTGAACTTAAAACCTTAAAGAAATCAAAGAATGCAAATAAAAAAAAGAAACTTATTAGAGAATATGATAAGTGGTTTCTTAAATATGTCCCAAAAACTAAAAAAAAACCCAAAAGTTAATATATGATTAATACCGAAACTTATCTTTTTTTAAACAACGAACTAAAAAAAGCCAACGACGTTAACATTATGTATAACAGTTTATTGTTAAATAGTGCTTTGCTTGCATTATTGGTATTTGGTGGGGGCTTAATATTATATTGCAGATATTCTAACAAACAATATACAGATGCAAATTACGAAGAAGAAAATCGTAAGCGGTTGCTTCAAAAAATGATGCAATACAACTCATTTAGTTTAGACTCAAATAATATTAATCAAGGACCCATGCCACTATTCACTAATTATTTTTAATCTTATTTTTAATGTTGTATTTTTAACATTAAAAATATAAAAATATAATAGAAGACAATTATGGCAGAAGAAGATGTGAATGATAAACTTATGAATTTTTTTAGACAACGCAAACAATACAGTAAAAGTAAAAAAACTCTTTGCATTAATTGCTTAAGAGATGTAGGCACTGAATTTACTACTGAATTTTGGCATTCTAAACGTGTATTTAGAATTAAATGTGGCGACAAAGAAGAACCGTGCGATCTAAATACAGAAATAATAATTAAGAAAGATTTAAATAACTACGAAACATTACAAGGACTAAAAGATGACCTAAGAACTACTAGTATAGATATTTTTAAATTAAAAAATATGCTAACCTTTGAAGTTATTAATAAAACATTATACGACAACGAATTTGAAAAGTTAGAAAACAAATATAATTTAATTTTGAAAAAAATCAACGTCGTAGACAATGCCATTACAAAACGCGACGAACGTTACAATATTTTAAAACAAGAGTTGCAAAAACACATTGACAATAATCAAAAAATAGACGATGTAGATTTGAAAATCAGGAATTATTTTGACGAAAATTTCTTACAGACCAAAAATAAACTATTTGAATATTATAATCTAATAAAAGAACCAACCACAAAACAAAACGAAGCCAACATCTACAATCTACAAATCAAATTCTAAAAATAAAAATAAAAATAAACTTGTATTATATTAATGTATCTATTTAAAATATTTGATATTAGATTTTTTATCATTGGACTATTCGTTGGCTTTGTATTGATACAAATTTATCCAATCACGAAAGAAAAGGTCATTATTTATCCATCTGAAAAAGTTCAAACTACTTCGCAATATATAGACGGAGGTGGTAACTGTTTTGATTTTTCAGTAAAAGAAGTAGAATGTCCTAATAATGTATATCAAATAAAAGATATTCCCCTACAATAATTTCTTTTATAGGGATTTGAAATTTATTTCTATTTGCATTTAAAATAGTATTAATGTATATATGGGAATTAATACTTTTCTTAAAGATAAAAGATCTTCTGTTATTTTTTCATTAATATTTGGTATGGGTGTCATATCTTTTGTTTATGCGTGCACAGGAGATGATTGTAAAAGTTTTGTCGGACCGTCTAAAGAGGATTTAGATGGAGTATTTAGAAAAAATGGTCAATGTTTAAAATACGAACAGCATGCGGTTGATTGTGACAAAAAAAGAAAAACAATACCCTTAAATAAATAAAGTTTTGCGTTATATATTTGAAAATATAGAATCACTATGTGATAATGGAAACGACTCCAATAAATAGTTTACCGAACAATTTTCAAGGAAGTGTCGGCGGCGGAACATCTAATGAAAACCGATATTATAATGAGCAAACCCAAAAAGATATGGATGATATTCCACAAAGAGAAAGGAATGTAAATCCCGAGAAATTAACCGCCGCACCAGAAACACGTGTCAATTTCTTACCTGAAAGCGAAAATGAGGTTTATTATATTCCCAACAACGACGTTCAAATAAAAAAACCACATACGAGCGATTCTATTATAGACATTATAACTAATACTACATTTGAAGATATAAAACTTCCGATTATATTGTTTTTAATGTATTTTGTATTTGAGTTATCAATTGTTCGGAATTTCCTTAAACAAACATTTAGCTTTTCTTATGAAAATGATCAAATTACTCATTCCGGAATGTTTATTTTAGCGTTTGCGTATTCTTTTACCTTTTTCATTTTTACTAAATTTGTAGAATTGTAAATTATCTCACATATTTTCCTACTTTTGCAAAGGAATCTATCATTAATATTATGAAAACTCCTAAAAAAATATATAATATTAATTCTTCAGTAACGTTGTTTACTTTGTCGTCGTTTTGTTCTTCTAAAAGTTGTATCATATAATTAACTTTTGTGAGTAATTCCGAAGTCGGATCTTCGGCAGTATCATCTATTACAGTTGATTCTTCGTCTACCTCCTCCATTTCGGCGTTTGCGCGAACATTATTCATGTGATTGTCGTCTTCTGGTTCGTCGTTTGATTCATGTAATTGAGACATTAATTGTTGAACTTTACTTGATTGAAGCTTTTGCTGAACCGGTTCATGAACCGATCTAAAATTAGGTATATTATTTTCTTCTGCTAATAGTGAAAATCCTAAAGCAGTGCTCATTATATTTATAGGATAATTTATTTTTGAATTAATACTCTATTATAAATATTATTTAATTACAAATATTTATTTATTTATAAATATTTATTATCTAAATAAATATATAATGGACATCAATACACAAATAATACGTAGATCGTGGGATCAAAAAACTTCAGGACAAAAGGGTCGCGGAGAGAACAATATAAGTGTGGGAAATTTCAGAATGGTTAATAATTTAGGCCCAAGACAGTTGCGCGATAAACTCACAACTGGTAATAAAAAAAAGGTATCTGATTATTCCGAATATATTAGATACATGAGCCAACTTCAGTCACAAAAAACTTGGAGAGAAAGCAAAAAATAGCTTTAAACATTATTTCTTTGGTTCTTCATGAAAATTAGTAGATTTGGACATTGTTTCTAGTTTTCTACGTATATGTGTTTTTGTATATATTTCCCTTTTAGAAGCTTTTTTTCTTTTTACTTTTTCTATGCGACGCGAATGTTTATCGTTTTCACCCTTTTTAGGCATATCTATATTACAATAAGACAAAATTTTAAATCAGTAATGTAAGTGACTTTTATAGCCTTTACGATATTCAGTGTATAAAAAGTTAAAATAACATAATATATTATATTATGTTATATCCACTTACGACCGACGAAGAATTTAATAGAAAAATTCATGCTAAAAAAGAATTTCGTGATTTTCAATATAAATCGGTTATCACAACAGATTTTGATAAAGAATCCGATAATTTATGCGAAAGCGAATTTCAATTAACAAATCATCAAAAATTTGTAAAAAATTTTATGTCTCCCAACACACCTTACAATAGTTTATTACTTTACCATGGTTTAGGAACCGGTAAAACGTGTTCGGCTATTAGTATAGCAGAGGAGGTTAGAATAATATATAAACGAATAGCCTACAAAAAAAGGATATTGGTTATTGCATCTCCAAATGTGCAAAACAATTTTAAACGGCAACTTTTTGACGAGAAAAAATTAATACGCGAAAATAATGTTTGGAAAATGAACGCATCGTGTGTAGGGAATTCTTTATTAACAGAACTTTTTGCGAATCAAGACAATAATCTAAAAAAGGAAACCATCATTCAATCTGTTAATCGCCTAATTACCAACAATTATCTGTTTATGGGTTATATTGAATTTACCAATTATATTAAAAAATTGGCCGAAAAAGGAACGCTCAAGTCAGAATTTGATAACAGATTAATAATTGTTGACGAAATTCATAATATGAAAGCCACTTGTGACAAAAAGAAGACCAAGTGTGCCGAATATTTGAAGATGTTAGTGGACGAGGTTAAATTTATGAAACTCGTATTTTTAACTGCTACACCCATGTTTAACTCTTATAAAGAGATTTTCGAAACCTTAAACCTTATGCGCAGTAACGACGATTTGCCGCCTTTATCCGAAACGGACATTTTTGACGAAAATGGAGAATTTATTGTAGACAAAGAAACGGGAGACGAAATTGGAAAACGGATTTTTGTAGAATATTCGCGCGGTTACGTTTCTTATGTTAGAGGCGAAAATCCATATTCGTTTCCCTATAGAATATGGCCTAAAATTCACGCGCCCGAAAAGACCCTTGATAAAATGAAGTTTTCGCCTAAATATACACCAAACGGCGACCTTATTCAAGAAGACGAATCTATTAAATTTTTAGACTTATATATTAATGATTTAGCACAATCGGATTTTCAATATAAGGCATATATGCATACAAAAAGCAAAAACGATGCTATTAACATTGCTAGTCCTAGTTCATTGAATATATTAATGCAAACATTAAATTTCGCATATCCTACTGACGAGGAAGAGCTGAGAAACATTCCGTTATATGGAAAGGAAGGTCTTCTTAGATTAATGAATTATAATGCAACCAAAAACGAATTTTCATACAAACCACAGACGTTAGCTCTTTTTGATAAGTTTTTTCATCCATCTAATGTGAATAAATACAGTCATAAATTTAAGGCAATTGCCGATGCAATAGAAGGTAGTGAAGGTATTGTGCTAATTTACTCTCAGTTTATAGAGGGCGGTCTCATTCCAATTGCTCTTATGTTGGAGGAAATGGGCTTTAATAAATATGGTGATAACAATTTATTAAAAAATACCAAAAATAAAGCCAAGACAACGCCAACATATACAATAATATCTGGCGATGTTAAATATAGTCCAAATAACGACGAAATTGTGTCTATTTGCACACAAGATGATAATAAAGACGGACAAGTAATAAAAGTAATATTAATATCTAAAGCCGGTTCTGAGGGGATAGATTTTAAATTTATACGACAAGTTCATATAATGGATCCTTGGTATAATTTAAATAGAAACGAACAAATTGTTGGGCGAGCAGTAAGAATGTGCAGTCATAAGGCATTGCCATTTGAAAAACGAAACGTTTCAATATATTATCATACTACTAATATTGTAGATTCTAGCGAAGAAGCCTGTGATTATTATTTGTATAGACTTTGTGAAAAAAAAGCATTACAAATTGCCAAATTGACCCGTTTAATGAAGCGTAATGCAGTTGATTGTATGTTAAATTCTCGCCAACAACAATTTACAGAATCCGTCTTTAACAAAACAATAAAATTAATATTAAGCGATAAGAAGGTCGCCGATTTTAATGTAGGCGACAAACCATACACAATTTTCTGCGATTTCGATGGCAATTGCAAATATGATTGTATAAACAATAAGGATATCGAAAAGACCGCCGGCGCGTTAAAATTGGACAAATCCACATATAATTTAAGTTACTTAGAAAATAATAGCGAACACGTAATTCATAAAATTATTCAAATATTTTCTACAAAAAGCGATTTTATGCGAAGGACCGATTTGGTAAATCAATTGAGCAGTTTTTCATATGAATTGATTGATTATTGTTTGATAAAAATAGTTAAGCAAAAAATACCCGTTTACGATTATTTGAATCGGCGAGGAACATTAAATCTTATTGGCGAATACATTATTTTCCTACCCGCAAATATTGATGACGATTCAACTACTTATGATAGGACCCATCCAATCCATAACAAACATAAAAAAATTAATTTCCAATTTAAAAATGAATTTAGAGGTAAACCGGAGAAGGTAGATAATAATTTAAAAGAAATATTGAATAAAATAACAACCCAGCTTGACAAAATTTACATTGAAACTCCCAAAGATAATAATAACTCGTGGGAGTCATTTGCTGGAAATTTGTTGAGAGAAAATGATAAGTTTGAACTTGACGAAAATAAAAGAATACTTCTAAGGAAGGGTATATATGGTTATATATTAGATCGTTTAGCTATGAAAGAGAAATTGAGTTTAATGAACTATTTGTATTCAGACGATAACATTAATGAAGATCTTAATATAAAACAATTGTGGGAGTATATAGATAACAGAACATTTAAAGTTGACGACCATAAAGCAATTATTATTTTTGAAGAAAAAAATCATCTATTTGTTTTGCACGCTAATACATGGATCCCTGCGACATTTACTGAAGATAAAATATACAGGAAAAAGAGAAATGAAGAGGACGACGAGCGAATAAAAAATATATTAAAAAACGACAATTATATTGGTTATATAGAAGAATATAAGCGTAAATATATTTTCAAAATAAAAGATTTGGCATATAAGCAACATAAGGGCGAAAAATGCGAAAATAGAGATAAAAACGAAATAGAGAATATAAAGAAAACGCTTAACGAGCTCTTAAATATGAGGATAAAACCAAAAGAGAAAGATGATAAAAAAAATGAAAAGGATAAAAAGGATGGTTTTGATAATGCATTCAAGAATAAATCAGATAAATGCATTGCAATAGAGCTCTTGATGCGTCTCGCACAAGAAACAAATACGCTGGATGGAAATCAAGCCTGGTTTTTGGATTCATTTAGTAGTGTAAATATCGAAACAATCAAAAAATATGCAAAATATTCGGTGTAAAATATATATATAGTATATATATGCCTGTTCATAGAACAAAAAATAAGATTGCAAATCAGAGTACTGGGGGTAATAAAAAAGGCGGACTAGTTTCGTCAATAGGTAAATCTCGGTTTGTTCGCGACAAAATAAGAAATAGAGGATTAGTGGATGTCAAACGCAACTACATTTCGCAAAGTGCACCACGCGAGCATTTTTTTAAATATTACGAAATTAATAATCAAATAACAAATAGTCCCAAAAAAATAACCATTGAACAGGCGGTTAGTAATACCATACAATACTTTAATACGGATTTTCACAATAAACACTTTGCTATTTTCGAGTTAATAGACGATGCTGGTTTTAAACACTCATTTATTTACAATAGCAAAAACTCGCCTTATTCGTTTTTTTCGCTTTCGGTTATATCAAAAGAAGAAAGCGAACCAATTCCCATTAGTTTAGACAAAGGGAATTTTTTAAAATTTGTGTCTCATGGTGACAAAACAGAAGAAGAGTCTATAAAATATTCGTTAGATAGCTCTATCAAACCAACCATTCCCTACAGTGATCTTATTTCTCTTCCTGT
>TARA_B100000401_G_scaffold30933_1_pt1 | contig 15738 bp, 12 predicted proteins | sample TARA_B100000401 | Tara Oceans TARA_B100000401 (sample SAMEA2620786) | marine metagenome | biome: marine biome (ENVO:00000447); feature: surface water layer (ENVO:00002042); material: "saline water (ENVO:00002010), including plankton (ENVO:xxxxxxxx)" | depth 5 m
AACGACCATGGAGTGCAAGTAAGTGCTGGTATGTATTTTTACCAGCTCAGGACAAATGAATTTGTAAAGACCAAGAAGATGATTTTATTGAAATAAAGAAAGAGGGTTTCGTATCGGGGGTTCGAATCCCTCTGCTTATAAGTATAAATTATTAGTAAAAAACATTAACAAATATTTTTTTGTAATTTCATCTATGTTTTTTAACCCATTATTAAAATTCTTATTAATAATTGTTTTATTTTTAACTTCTTGTCAGAAAGAAAAACTCCAAGATTCCTCTAAATTGTTCTCAAAAACTACCAGTGTTTTTGATTTACAAATTCTAGCTACCAGCTCAACATCCGATGAAAAAATAATTCATGCTGCTAAAATTATGGCTCAGTATCTTGATAATGATGAAGATGGAATAGTTGATAACAAATTAGTGCACGATATGCTAAAATCTCGTAACGCAACATTGATTATGTTTAATAATGAAAATGAAGCTGAAAGCGCTTGGAGGTCTGGCAAATATGATTTTCCGGAAAACGCTCAAGCTTTATTCGATGAAGAAACTATACCAACATTTGATAAATCTACCTCAAATCAAAGATTTGATGCCTCCCTGGAAGAGGTTTTACATTTAATCACCCATGAAGGATATTCTCAAGTCTATGATGAGCTTAAAGAAGAGAGAGGTTCTCTCATATCAAAAGCAATGGATACAGCTAGGGGCGGTTATTTTATCACACCTCCACGTCAATATCCTTTATCGGCATGGTATAGCTATGATGATATCACCTGTACCTACGATTGCATGATAGTTGAATATTTTTATTGGGCACTCACAAGTATTTTAGGCGCGCAATCATATCCAGGAAGACTTGATGAGATTGGGCACGAATGGAAATTAAATACGCTAGATAAAGTTAAATCTAAAGATGTGCAAATATATTCTTTATTAACTAATAATAAATTTAATTTACCAACTAAACTTCCAGATAATAATTATAATGGATTTAAAATAAGATTGGAGTAGGGTATGAAATTATTCTTAGTACACGCAGGTTTTTATGATAGCAATATTTCTGGTGGTTTTTATGAATCCCACACTAATTATTTTGTTGTTGCTCGTGATATAAAAGAAGCAAAAGCAAAAGCAAAAAATATATCTGAGTTTAAAGATAAAAAAATGCATATAGATGGTATAAAACAGATAGATCAGGTTGAAGATTTTGATGTCATTCTAAAAAAAACCGGTAAATTATCGAAAGATGATTCACATTTTACATACGATGATATAAAGAAACTTTAGAGGATTAAGTCATCCAATCATCCTATATCAATATCTTTGAAAAATACTTCATACTTGTTATCTCAATTTTTTTAGTATTTCTTCCAGCTGTTGAGGTAGTCGCTAGAATTTTTGGAAGTACCGGTGTAGTAGCATCCTCGGTTTTAGTTCAACACTTAACATTGTGGATTGGTTTTGCTGGCGCAGTAATAGCTGCACGTAAAAATAGATTACTCTCTTTAACATCTACACCTCTTTTTAGCGTAGAAGAGAGCATTCAATGGAAGAGCTTCTTATCTAAGTCGGTATCGATTTTTGTGGTGATATCTTTATTTTATGGAGCTTGGGGCCTAATTAAGGTTGAAATGGAATACCCAGTTAATATTCACCCTCTATTTCCCCGATGGAGTGCTCAGTTAGTCATGCCATTAGGATTTGCTTTAATCGCTCTGCATATGGTTCAAAATTCTTATCGCAGTTTTATCCATCGCTCTTATCTTGTATTGGCTGTATTTGTTTTTTACCTATTATTTTATTTTGATTTGTTTCGAGATAGTAATTTATTTATCTGGCTTATAGTTGGTATTTTATTTTTTTCACTTTACCGTGGTGCGCCAATTTTTATAGGCCTTGGCGGGTTAGCAGTATTTTTCTTTTGGCGAGATTGGACACCATTATCTGCGATATCAGCAGAGGCTTATCGAATTGTTGTGTCACCTACATTGCCTACCATACCGTTATTTACTCTTGCTGGATATATTTTAGCTGAAAGCAATGCATCTGAACGCCTGGTTAAATTATTTAGATCCCTCTTTGGATGGATACCTGGTGGAACCCCGGTAGTACTTGTTTTATTATGCGGTTTCTTTACGGCCCTTACGGGAGGTTCGGGTGTAACTATTTTAGCCCTAGGTGGATTATTTTTACCCTTATTGATAAAAGAAGGCTATTCTAAAACTTTCTCATTAGGACTGGTTACGGTTGCAGGTTCATTAGGTTTATTATTTCCTCCAAGTTTACCATTGATTCTCTATGCATTAACCGCTGGTATATCAGTTAAAAGTGTTTTTTTAGCGGGTTTATTACCTGGATTGATTAGAGTAGCCATTGTAAGCGGATGGGCGGTGTGGCAAGGTCGCTCTCAATCAATAACTCGCCATCCGTTTAAAATAGATAAAATTAAATCAGCACTTAAGGAAGCAAAGTGGGAAATAGCAATTCCAATTTTCATATTATTTGGTATATTTGGTGGCTACACAACTCTTGTTGAAACTGCAGCAATAGCAGTTATTTATGTAGTTATAGTTGAAGTTATTGTTTATCGAGATTTATCCTGGAAAGAATTAATAAATATAATTTCTGAATGCGGAACTTTAATTGGTGGCGTTCTGATAATCTTAGGCGTAGCGATGGGTTTAACAAGCTACCTAGTAGATGCACAAATTCCATTACATCTTCTTGAATGGGTTAAGGCTAATATTTCATCAAAATTTGTATTTTTATTAATGCTTAATATTTTTCTGCTCGCTATTGGATGCATGATGGATATTTTTTCTGCAATAATTATCTCAGTTCCTTTAATTGCACCTATTGGAGCATATTTTGGTATTGATCCGATTCACCTAGCAATCATTTTCATCGCTAATTTAGAATTGGGCTTTTTAACTCCACCAGTTGGAATGAATTTATTTTTATCAGCCTACCGTTTTAAAGAGGATATGCCCACTATTTACCGATCAACTATACCCTTCTTTATAGCTATGCTTGTGAGTGTGATAGCGGTCACATATATACCAAGTTTATCGACTTGGGTATCAAATTAATCAATAATTCTATTTACTTGCTTGGATAGAGAATAAAAGTTTAATTTCCATAAATAAACAGGAGTGCTATTAAAATAACGCTAACGGTTGATTCGTTTCTCAAACAAACATAAACAAAATAATCCCTTTATGGGAGAGGACTTTTTATGAAACGTATTTTTTCAATTGTGGCGGCTCTTCTGTTCTTCAGCAGTCCGTCAATTAAAGCTCAAAGTGATGCAGGTGCGATTTTCCTTTTGATATCTCCTGGCGCCCGTGCAGGTGGTATGGGCGAAGCGCAGGTTGCTGTAGCGAACGATGCATATGCGAGCTATTGGAACCCTGCTGGCTTAGCATTTCAAGAAGGGTCAGAATTGGCTGTAATGCACGTGAATTGGCTTCCTAGTTTAGCTGATGATATGTATTATGAGTTTTTAGGATTTAGAAGGCAATTTCCAACCCTTGGGACATTAGGCGGTCATTTAATCTATCTTAACTTAGGTGAGCAGGTTCGTATGGATGAATATGCTCAATATCAAGGTACATTTACTTCTTATATGATGGCTGCTGCATTATCTTATAGTACTCAACTATCTCCATCTTCCTCTTTTGGTATGAGCGCTAAGCTATCTTATCAACATCTAGTTGAGTTAGGTACTGGCTCTGAAAAAGGAAAAGGCACTTCCACCGATTTTGGTTTTGATTTAGGATATATGAAGAAGGGCTGGTTAACTCCGCAGCTTGATATGGGTGTAACAATGACAAATATTGGTCCGAAAGTTTCATTTATTGATCCCGACCAAGCAGATCCTCAGCCAACTAATTTAACCTTTGGTTTAGCCTATAAAGCGTTTGAAAATGAGCAAAATAGCTTCACCTTAGTATATGATGTAGATAAACTTTTGGTTTCATCTTATCCTGATATGGATTGGGATGGAGATGGTGCTGTTGGTGGTTATGATAAAAATGGAAAGGTTAGCTTAAAAAATAATGATTATAATAAGAATGGCAAGATAGAGGTTGCCCATAAAGACCCGCTATATAAAGCAATATTTACTTCATGGGTTGATGATTGGTTATTAGGTGGAGATATTGATAGAGCTCCGCCAGGAGAAGATTCTGACCGTATAATCGGAGGCTGGGAATGGGCAGGAGATGCAAATGGAAATGGTTCAAGAGATGCAGATGAAATGATTAATACTGCAACAAAATATGGTGCTTCATTTGGTGATAGTAATTGGGGTATTTATAACCAGTGGGGTCAAAAAGAAGTTGGCTCTGCCAAAGATAGATCGCTTCAAGACGAATTGGATAAATTAGTTCATAACCTAGGGATGGAATTTTGGTATTCATCATATTTTGCTCTAAGAACGGGTTATTATTTTGATAAAACTGGAAAAATATCCAATCCAACCTTTGGCGTCGGTTTTCGATTCTCAAATTATGGTTTTGATTTTGGCTATACCTCAGGAGCCGTTGGTCATCCCTTGACTAATACAATGCGCTTCTCCATGAATATGCAATTTTAGTCTCACTGTAGTTTGATGAAATTTCTCAGTTGCAGACTCGCAGCTGTCACCTTATTGTTCCTTTTGGGAATAGCGAATTCCCAGATAACCGGTGATCTTAAAATCGCGTTCCTTCGTGTTTCTTTTAACGCTGAAGATTTTCCGGGCTTTACCGGCGATGGTGACTTTTTGCTAACCCCATCAGATATATGTGGGAATTATATTGTTGACCCACCACCGCATGATAGAAATTATTTTTCATCTCATATCGTAGCAGTTGATAATTATTTTAGAGCAATTTCGTATAATAAGTTTGGTCTGGATTTAAATGCATCTTCAATATTCCCTTTGGCAAATGAATCAAGTTACAAGCTTGATAAATCAATGAATTATTATAATGAACTGGGCATGGATGATGAGCATGAATATCGAATTACTTTATTACTTAAAGATGCCATTGATAAGGCCTATCAAGTGGATCAGATAGATTTTAACAATTTTGATTTAGTAGCAATTATTCATCCTGGATTAGGTCAGGATTTCAAATTACCTTTTTTAGACCCTACCCCAGAAGATATACCTTCAACATTTATTGATAAAGAGATGGTAGTTAAACATTTAAATGGTCCTATCGTGACTGGCACAGCATCGGTTGAGCAGGGAATTATCCTGCCAGAATCACAGAATCATCCGCTAATGGATTCATCTATATATGATGTGCTTACAGAACCCTGTGATCTGCAATATAGCATTACTGGCACGTGGGCCCTTATGATTGGTTTTGCGGTAGGCTTACCTCCTATGTGGAATATTGAATCAGGAAAATCTGGAATTGGTATTTTTGGCCTCATGGATCAAGGTTCTAATAATGGCAGAGGCATTACACCTGCAATCCCAAATCCCTGGACAAGAATTTATGCAGGTTGGGAAGAGCCAAAGATATATAAAAAACCTCAAAAAGTTTATTTATCTAGTGCTGAAAAAAACAGCATAGCTAAGATTCCTATAAATGATACTGAATATTTTTTAATAGAAAATAGAAATAACTGGTACAGAGAAGAGGTTAGTATAGACTCTGCGCGCTTAAAAGTGTGGGAGTTAACAGGTAGCTACCCTAATTATATTAATATCTTGTTTGACTCAACCGGAATAGTTAAAAATGAATATGGTGTTGTAACTGACATCGATAATTATAGCATCGGTTTACCAGCTTCAGGATTACTATTTTGGCATATCGATGAAAAAATAATTTCTGATAAGATTTCTTCTTATCAAATAAATGCAGAAATTGAATTAAAAGGTGTTGATCTGGAGGAGGCAGATGGCGCTCAGGATATTGGCTATATATCTAATTTATTAACAGATCCCTCATCGGGGTATTGGGGTGATATGTGGTTTCGGGAAAATAATCAATACTTCAGATCGAACACTTCCGATCAATTAGAATTTTCATCTTATACTTTTCCTAATACCCATAGTAATAATAACTATGTTTCTGGAATTCATATAAATAATATTTCTGAAACAGATACAATTATGTCCTTTGATTTAAATTCTTCTTACGATGTAGACTTTTTTGATGTAAAAAATAAGTCTATTTTATTTCAATGGGATATCGATCAGGATGGAAGATTAGAATTTATTGGATCTGGCGATAGCCTATGGTGGTCGAACAATTTAAATCAACTCAATACATTTAAAGAAAATTTTACTGACAATATACAGTTTTGTATTGTAAAAAATTCCAACCCTACTGCATTTGTTGTTGTTGAAAAGATTTATCGTGCATATAATATTTTTTGGTATGAATACGATGATAAGATTAAGAATTTTTTACTTCTTTGGGATAGACGTTTAGAATCCAATGCGGGTGCGATAGATTTATTAGGGGCTGTACAAAAAAGTATATTTTATAAGCGAGGCGCTGTTTTTTTTCAAATTGATGAAAATGGTTACAATAAAATTGATTACCCTAAAGATCTTCTCAGTTTTTCAGCTACAAATAGTTCTCAGATATTTTATACAGATCAAGTTTTAAAAACAAATAACGGTCAGTCATCTTTATCTGCGGATTTCAGATCATTTTCATTGGTAGATCTTGACTTGGATGATAGGGTCGATATTATTGCGGTAGATCAAATTGGAAATATTCACGCGTTTGATGAAAATTTATATTATAAAAATGGATTTCCATTAAAAGTATCGGCTATTGGTACGGTATTAGCTATGGATCTATTAAACGATACGTATCCTGAAATCGTTTTCGAACAAAGCGATAAAAGCTTAATTATTGCAAATCATGAAGGCTTGATTCAACAATCACTATCATTAAATATTGATTCAAAATTATCATCTCTTGGGGTGCATCAAAATAAAAACTCATTAATACTAACCGATCAAATACTTATGTATAAAGATAGTCAAAATGATCAAAATAACCGTTGGGTATATAAATATGGATCGCCGGATTATTCACGATTTCTGGATCTAGATACACTAGATATAAATTTAACGAATCAGGGACTACTTGATAAATCGTTAACATACGCATATCCAAATCCATCTTATGGTGAAAATATAATCTTTCGCTTAAAAATTGGATCGATTGAAGCTATAAATATTGATATATATGATTTGGCTGGATTTCTTAAGGAATCAATATCATCAACAATAAAGAATAATATAAAAAATAGTTCATCATCCATAATTGAAATACCATGGAAAATTCAAAATGTTGAATCTGGAGTCTATTTAGCAAGAATAAGAGCTATTAACAAAAATTCCACTGAGGAAAAGATTGTCAAGGTGGGTATAATTAAATGAAAGTTATTTTTTTAACATTCATTAGCACTTTCCTTTATGCGCAGGTTCAATACAATCATCCTGAACTTGATTGGAAAACCTTTGAAACTGAGCATTTTAGAATTCATTATTATTCTCAGACTGAAATTTCGGCAAGAAAAGGTGCATATGTTGCTGAAGAAGTATATGAATCAATAACCAAGCTCTATAGTTATGAACCTTTTGACAAAACAGATATTGTATTTACAGACACAGATGATATTTCAAATGGGGCAGCGTATTTTTATGATAATAAGATAATAATCTGGACAAGTCCTTTGGACTTTGAATTAAGAGGGTCTCATCGTTGGCTTCAGAATGTGATCGCACATGAATTTGCGCATATCGTATCCATTCAAAGTGCGCAAAAATTTGGCAAATCTATTCCTGGAGGTTATATCCAATGGATCGGTTATGAAAAAGAAAAAAGATCGGATGTTTTATATGGATATCCAAATACTTTAATTAGCTATCCTATCCCTGGGACTACTGTTCCTCCCTGGTTTGCAGAAGGATTAGCGCAGTATATGTATCCCGATGCCGATTGGGATAATTGGGACACTATAAGAGATATGATTCTAAGGGATCAAATCCTCAATGGTAATAGTTTGAGTTGGCAAGAAATAAATACATTTGGCAAAAGAGGTATTGGTAATGAATCTGTATATAACACCGGCTATGCTTTTACTAGATATATAGCTGTAAAATATGGACATAATACCTTCAAAAAAATATTATCATCTCTTAGCAAGCCTTTTAATTATTCTGTATCTAAAGCAATCAAAGATGCTACCGCAAAAGATGGAAAAGCAATTTTTAATGATTTTAATAAAACATTAGAAAAAAGATACAATACATTAACTTCTGATATTATTGAAAACGATGAATATTCTAAGATAATTCAACACAAAGGAACAGCAAATCTTTTTCCAATGTGGAATGAAGATGGTAATAAAATAGCCTATATCTCAAATCAAAATCACGATTTCTTCAGCTCCACAGATCTATATATTTATGATTTAATTTCTGAAAATAATTCAAAGATTGTTGATGGTGTAATTTCTTTACCCGCCTGGAATGGTAAAAGCATTATTTATTACAGCAAAAGAGCAAAACTGCCTAATAAAGTTGGTTCAAAATTTTTCGATCTATACGAATACGATCTTAATACAAAAAAAGAAAAAAAATTAACTAATGATGCGCGCGCTTATTCACCAGCATTTAGCGAAAAAGATAGTGCAATTTTTTATTTGGCAACCTTTGATGGGACTCAAAACATTTATAAAATAAATCTTAAATCAAATACCTCTGAAAAAGTGTCTAGTTACGATAACCATGAAATTCTAAACAATTTAAAATATGATCGATTTAATAATCGCTTATTATTTGATGTAACCATTAATCATTTTAAAAATATACACTATATAAATTTGGAGGATAGTACTAGCGGAAAATTTATTCATAATAATTTATGGGATAGTAGAAATGCGACCCCTTTTAATGAAGGTGTAGTTTATAGTGACGATAGAACAGGTATATTTAATTTATTTTATATTGATAAGAATAGGCAGGGGTATATAACAAACCTTACTGGTGGCGCTTTTATGCCGGATTACCATCAAAGCGGAAAAATTGTTTATTCTCAGTTTCAAAATGGTCAATATAATATTGCCATTTTAGATTCAATAAAAATATTTAAAACTTCGATGGTAGGATATAGCGATAGCTACTACGAAAAAAATAAATCGTTAACAGATCCTCTGAGAGGTGTGAGATCTGATAGCTCAGATCATTACGTAGATCATTTCCCTCCTATGTTTTTTATGCCACGCCTAACTATGGATTATGAAAAAATTAAACTAGGTACTTATTTTTATTCCTCTGAAATCATCGATAAGGTTAATTTAATTGGAGGAGTATCTTTAAATAAATTATTTGATCAAGATTTATTTTTCATAATGGAGTATAGACATCTCTATCCAACGTTATTTTTTGAAACTTATTATATGACGCGAAACACTGAAGAAAGAACAAACTATTCAGCTTACAATCTTGATAATAATATCAAATTTAGATTATTGGAATTTAAGGGAGGTTTGCGAGCACCCTTTTATGGTAGTCAAATTGAGGTTTTTGCTAATTGGGCTCAGTATCGCGCATCAATTAAAGAAAATATTCGCGAAAAACCTGAACTAAAAACAGGTTACGGGTATGATTATTTTAAAGGAAAGCAATTTGGCATTAATTGGAATTTTCAACAATATAAGCGCAGCGTTGATCAAAGTATTAATCCGGTAGGATATAAATTACAGATAGAAATTGTAAATGAACTTAATCAATTCATAGATGGGTTAGATTTATCAGATTCAGGGACGTTAACATCTATATACAATAATCATAATTTAACTAGAAGAAAGATTGAGGCAGGATTCTCATTCAATATTCCATATACCAATAAATGGTCCGCATATTTTGGAGGAAAATATGGATCTATTTCAAATTCGGAAGCCGATTCATTTTTTCATTTTTTTGGTGGTGGATCACCCGGCCTTAAAGGATACCCATACTACAGTTTGCAAGGCACTGATTTGATGATAGGTGAGATTGGCTTGCGAATACCATTTTTTAAAGAAAAAAATTATATTTTTGGCCCTCTTTCTATAAATAATATGACTATGGGGTTTGAAAATCAATTTGGCGATGCATGGAACAGAACAAATGCATACGATCAAAAAGGATCTATTGGCGTTCAGCTTAGAATTTCAGGATATTCTTTCTATAATTATCCTACAGCAATTGGCATAGAATACCATCAGCCTCAAAATCAATTCTATATGGATATTGGAGATGGAAAAAATATCCTATATGGGGATGAAGATAGAGTCTATTTAAATATCTTATTTGGGTTTTAAATGAAACAAATTCTCCTCAATTTATTTCTAATTTCATCCTTATTATCTCAATACAATGCCTACGATTTGAATCACTATGATTATAGCCGCGACTCATTAGAAACTGAATTATCAACCTTAATGTTAAAATCTTTTATTATCCCTGGTTGGGGTCAATTATCAAACAAAGATCCGCTATGGAAACCTTTTATCTTTTTTGGGATTGAAGTGCTAACAATAGGATCTGCGCTTCACTATAAAAAAACATCAGAAATCATACGTAATGATTTTGAGAACTATGCAGATGATCATTGGCGTTTAAATCTATGGTATGACAATACTAAAATTATTTTTCCGGATAGATGGAATGAAATAATAATTGGTACTCATAAGATTGGGTTGCAAATTGATGGTAAATACTATTTTTCAGATAACCTGGAAAGTCTAGTCCAGCAATATGATTGGTCACAAATATTTGTGGTCCGCGATAGAGATTTTTATGAAAATATTGGTAAATATGATCAATTTGTGGGAGGATGGGATGATGAATATGACAATCCTTTCGATGGCGTAGGTAATTGGTATACTCAAAAAAAGGGAAGTGTTGAATCGGTGATACTGACGAAAAGAAAAAACTATTATCGCAATCTACGCAATGATAGTAATCGTTATTCCAATTATGCTAGATATGCAGTTTCTGCAATTATGCTAAATCATTTAATTAGTGGTTTAGAAACGGTATTAAATTCTAATAAAGGTAATTCATTTAATAAAAACTACTCATTTGCATTAAATCCATATGCCTATGTAAATGAAGGTGGTGTTCAACTTGTTTTTAGGTGGTAAATTCTATATTAATTAAGATGTTAAAAAGTACAATATATAGTTCAAAAATTATTTATCTATTTGTTTTTGCAATTTTACTTATTTCTTGTTCAAGTAGCGTTAGTCGTAGAGATATTAATTATGAAGATGAATTTGAAAATGGAAAAATTGCATTAGGTAAAAAGAAGTACATTAAAGCACAAGATCACTTTAACACTGTTGTTATAGGTGCTTCTCATACAGATTTAGGTGATGATGCACTTTTTTACCTAGGAGAATCTTTTTTTCTTTCTAAAGAATATTTATTAGCTATATCTGAATATGATCGCTTAATTCGCAGAATGCAGTTTAGCCCATATATTGAAAAGGCAAGATACCGTATTTGTGAAGCTTATTTAATATTATCACCTAAATACTACAATGACCAAACGTACAGTGAAAAGGCGCTTGAAAAACTTCAGGAATTTATTGATGATTATCCAGAATCAGATGAAAGACAAAAAGCAGAAAATGATATAAAAATCTTAAGAAATAAGTTATCTGAAAAAGCTTATCAGTCTGGCGTGCTGTATATGAAAATGGAGGAGTATAAAGCTGCTTTATTAGCTTTTAAACAAGTAATTGAGCTGTACTACGATACAGACTTCATTGAATTAGCACACTTGAAAACAATTGCGTGCCACATTGAACGCAATGATATGGAATTAGCAAAAAATTATTATTCTAATAACCAAACATCAATTAAGGATATAAATATGGATGATTTAGTAGATGAATGGTTTGTACAAAAAAGAGTATTTGATAGGATTGAATTAGAATGAAGGTTTGTCTTTTTGGAGGGACCTTTGATCCACCCCATCTTGGACATCTGATTATAGCTCAAACTATTTTTGAAGCAGAAAAGTTTGACCAGATTGTTTTTGTTCCAGCGTTCAAGCCCCCTCATAAAAATGGTATTCAAATATCTCCTGTGGATTATCGTTTAGATATGTTAAAAATTGCGATAAAAGAAAATCCAAATTTTCTTTTATCTGATATTGAGATCAAACGGGGTGGACTATCCTATTCAATCGATACAATTGTTGATTACAAGAAGCATAATAATATCGAATCAAATAATCTATTTTACTTGATTGGTAGCGACTCCCTTAAACAATTCCATAAATGGAAAGATCCCGAAAGAATTATTAATGAATCAAGGGTAATCGTAGCAATTAGGCCAGGATTTAGACCTTCAGATATACCTAATTGGATACTAGCTAAAATCCAATTTGCAAGTATACCCAGAATTGAAATATCATCAACTGCTATTAGAAAAAGATGGGTTAAAGATAAGACTATACGTTATATGGTAACCGAGTCTGTTTGGCAATTTATCAATAAGAATAAACTTTATTTATGACTGAAAGCATATTTTTATTATTTCTTGGATCTATTATGCTGTATTTAGGCTCCGAATGGATAGTCAAGGGTGGTGTAGCCATAGCTGAAAAATACGGTATATCTACTATTGTTATAGGGTTAACTGTTGTAGCGTTTGGAACATCCCTTCCTGAATTATTGGTCAGTCTAAATGCCGCTTTGCAAGGAAGTACATCTATTGCAGTTGGAAACGCTATAGGTTCAAATGTTGCAAATGTTGGGCTGGTTTTGGCGCTAAGTGCATTTATTTTTCCAATTTCGCTAAATTATAAACTAATTAAAAGAGACTTATGGATTTACCTTGTCTCATGTGTTATTTTCATCCTTTTTTCTTTAGATGGTAGGCTTAGTAAATTTGAAGGAGCATTTTTTGTAAGCAGTTTATTATTTTACATCATTTTTAGCATTAAGAGGCCAATAAAAACTGATAACGAAATTGAAAAATCAAGTGATGATAATTTTGGAGAGAAGGTATTATTTGTTATTTTTGGTATTGTTGGACTATCTCTTGGTGCAGATATATTTGTAGATGGTTCAGTTTATATTGCTAGATTTTTTGGAATATCTGAGGTTGTTATTGGAATGACAATAGTAGCATTCGGCACCTCTCTTCCTGAGCTTGCCACCTCTGCTATGGCTGCTTATAAAAGAGAGAGCGCTATATCCATTGGAAATATTATTGGTTCGAATATTTTTAATATTCTATGTGTTTTAGGCGTAACATCAATCATTGAGCCGTTAAATTCTAATTGGGATGAAATATCATTCCAGGTCATAATTATGATTTGTTATGGATTTTTAATTTTTATTGCATCAAAATTAACCCAACCTATCAATAGAATTTTTTCAGCTATGATGCTATGCGGATATATTCTTTTCATTTATGTTCTATTTTAAATTTATTTAATAACATATAGATTATAGCATGATAAAGATAGATAATGTTTCCTATAGTTACCCAAAAGGGGGTGGTGTTTCCAATATTAACTTAAATATTGATGATGGTGAATTTGTTTTTATGATTGGACCAACCGGCTCTGGCAAAACTACAATTTTAAGACTGATCTATATGGACTTATTTCCTAAAGCTGGATTAATAAGCATTGATAAATTTGATTCGCAATCAATTAAAAAAAGAAAGATTCCTTATTTAAGAAGGAAAATTGGTGTGATTTTTCAAAACTATCATTTATTAGAGGATCGAAATTTATTTGAAAATATAGCTCTACCATTACATGTCCTTGGATATGATAAAGATGAAATTATTGAATTAACCAATGAATCTATTGAAGAAGTTGGTTTATCTGGTAAAGAATCTCATTATCCTTATGAATTATCTGGAGGCGAACAACAGCGTGCTTGCGTTGCTCGATCACTTATCAAAGATCCTGATATAATTTTAGCAGATGAACCTACCGGAAACCTTGATCCGGTAGCATCTTTTGAATTAATCAAATTATTTGAAGAAATTAGTAAAGATGGAACCTCAGTCCTTATGGCATCTCATAATTATAATTTAATCAAAGGCAGAGGCCACCGCATTGTAGAAATGCAAAATGGTTCAATAAGGCAATAAATGAATAAGCTAGTTTTTATATTTGCTGAAGGATTTAAAAATGTGTGGCGACATAAGTCTTCCGCGGTTTCATCAATTTTTTCTATCTATTTAACATTGATTGTTTCTGGATCGCTATTAATAATTAGTCAAAATACAAATAAATTAATTGAATATTTAAGAGACAAGTATAAGATAGAAGTATTTTTCAAAGATGATGTCACTGAGCAAAGAGTTACTGAATTAGTAACTGAATTCAAAAAGAAAAATATAGTTCAATCAATTACTGTAATTTCAAAGAAAGATGCTGAAAGAATATTTAAATCGCAATTTGGTGATGATATCCTTGGCCTTTTAGGGTATAATCCATTACCTATAAGTTGTGTAGTTAATTTGAAAAAAGATTGGCCGTCAAGGCTTGATTTGCAACCAATAATTTCCGATTTAAAAAAATATCGAGAAGTGGATGAGATAAGGCATCAAGGTAAATTAATTTCAAGAATTGAGAGTTATTATGATAGATTCTTGCAGGTTATGATTATAGCAATTTCAATAACTTTAATCGTTGCAATATTTATTATTTCAAATACTGTGCGCTTAACAATATTCTCAAAAAAAGAATTGATTAAATCTTTGCAATTAATTGGTGCTACTAAATGGTTTATTAAAGGGCCATTTATTATTGAAGGTATCGTTCATGGCTTAATTGCTGCTATTTTATCTGTATACTCACTTGTAGGTATAATAAGGTTTAGTAAATATTTGATTTATGACTTAACAAAATTTGGAATTATTTTTGATCAGGTTTTTATTTTTCAGGTCTTATTATCTATTTCTATTCTAGTTGGCTTTATAGGAGCAAATAGGGCCATATCTCGCTTTTTAAAGTAATTATCAACCATTTGTTTCAAGTAAATAAAATCATCTAATTTCCATTTATGTCAATTCAAAAATATAAAACTTTAGATTTAAGGTATGCCTCGATATTGGTGGCTGTAGTTGAAGGGTATATAAATACCTGTCAACCTATTTCATCAAAATATGTTCAGAATAGTCTATCTGCAAATTTATCCAGCGCAACTATTAGAAATGTTATGTCATGTCTAGAAAAAGATGGGTTTTTAAAACAAGTACACAAATCAGGGGGTCGTATTCCTACTGATCTTGGATATCGATTTTATATTAATTCAATCAAAACGCATGATAAACTAAGTGAACATGTTGTACCAGAGTTTGAAGATGAATTAAGAACTATTTCTAACAATGTTGATGATGTCTTAAATGCTACAGCTTCTATGTTGTCAGAATTAAGCAACATGTTTAGCGTAGTTACTATTTCTGAGTATCATAATAGTATATTAGTTGATATAGAGCTAGTTGAGCTCAACGGTAATCGAGTAATGCTAGTACTTGGCATGAATAATGGCCTCGTCAAGTCAATTGTTTTAGATCTTGATATTAATATTAAACCTAAACACATGAATTCAATTATACGTCTTCTTAAAGAAAAATTAATTGGTCTTTCTTTAAGAGAAATTCAAAATACAATTACATTGCGATTGAATGATAGCTCAATTTTTAATCATGAATTAATACAAGTATTAATTCATGACCGATATTC
>TARA_B100000401_G_scaffold78722_1_pt1 | contig 15192 bp, 17 predicted proteins | sample TARA_B100000401 | Tara Oceans TARA_B100000401 (sample SAMEA2620786) | marine metagenome | biome: marine biome (ENVO:00000447); feature: surface water layer (ENVO:00002042); material: "saline water (ENVO:00002010), including plankton (ENVO:xxxxxxxx)" | depth 5 m
TTCTTCATGTTGGTTTTTTTTACATTGTATTTGGCTTTGTTCATAGAAACTCCTATATTCTTCGCCAAGCCTTCTATATTATTGTAATAGCCATTGAAGCCGTTTGCAAAATGAAATAGCTTGATATACTCTTCGTTCTTATACAATTTGTATAGTTCACATCTTATTTTCCCCAATTTAAATGGTATTCCTATCCTGGTTTCGGGAATCGAGCTAAGATTTTCTAAATAGATATATATTTTCTTAAGTGCAACGACGAGGTCATCGTTAAAATCTGCATACGAGGATTTGTTTTCAGATAACGTCAAAAACGCTTCTATTTTTGATGCGGTCTTCTTAAAGTAATTGCGGACAAGTAGCAGGTTATCGTGCCCTTCAAAAATGTTTTTCTTAAATGCGTAACATAATGTAAGGCTCTGGTATAACTGGAAAAAATATATACCAATGCTAAAGAATGTATACATTATACTATTCAAATTTGAAAAGTCCATATCCAATATTTTGCCAATTGGAATTTTCTTTAACAACATTAGAATTACTCTCGTATATTCACTAACCGTTATATCTAACCCCTGGAGTTTCAATAAGATAAATGGAAATATTATTATCATTATCGGCATACTTAAAGTCAATATTGGAGATAAGATCAATAAACCACTATACCACATCATTATTTGTTCGTTTTCGTTCATTTTGTCACAAAAGTATACGTCGCGTATATAATTCTGCGTTTCTTCAAATGTTTCGCCGTCTGTTTCTATTTTCTTAGATAAGGCCAATATTTTTTCATTATTATCAACGAATGAACTGTCGGTTACATACATATTTTCGTAAATCACTTGCGAGTCTTTTAAAAAAGAAACCTCTGATGTATAATATTTCATCCACATATATTTCGTCTCATTTCCGAATACATCGCATTCGCCAAATACACTATCATACAAATTATAGCTACTATCTAATAACTGCAAATCATTCAATATACCTGAATCTAATTCAACCTTTGTAGATAAATACTCTATAGGCAATTTGAAATCCATTTAGATAGTTGTTTAATTTTTATTTTTTTTTTGAACGATTTATAAGGCGGATTATCAATATTATCAAACCACTTAAATGTTTTATTTTTTTAATTATATGATCAAATATTCACTCCATGATATTCTCGAAATAGACAAAGTATGTTCTGAAAAACAATTGATTGATTCAATTGTTTCGGAAGAAATTAAAAGCTATTTCTTTGTTTTGGAATATAAATTCAAAAACAGAATGTCAAACAAATCAAAATATAACACACCAAAACCAATAACATTTTCTGATATTAGATTGTCGTTAAATAAGTTATCAAATAGTTCTTTTTCAAAGCAATTTAAGACTATTGTTTCCACACTGCATATAATTGTTTCCGAATGTGACGATAAACACAAAATATTTAGCGACGTTTATGACCATATAGCATCTAATAGTTTCATGATTGCGCCCTATACAAAATTAGCAATTAAATTAATATATATATTTACGGAATTTGAAGTCGTATTTTTATCAAAAAATAAAGAATTTATTGATAATCTTTCTAAGAATGAATTTAAAAATAATTTACAGGGTGATGAATTGCATTCTCAAAACAAATATAAGGATGAAATAAAAGCCCAATGTATGTTTATTTGTAATATATTACTCAAATATCACAATGAAGGTAATAAAAATATGCACTTACATGAAGATAATTTATTTTACTTTCAAGAATACATAACTAACAATATTGATGATGAAACTGTATGTATGCAAGAAAAAATAGAATTTATATCCTCTTTATATTTAATTTATGCTTCGCTTACAATTAAAATGGAGAAAACTGGAAAATATAATAAATTAATTCAATCTCATGTTAATTATATTATGGAAAAAAAGGCAAATAAATGGATAAAACGAAAAACAATATTCAACTATATGGATTTACGGGATGTTTTAATAAAATCAATCAATGATAATTAAACTATATTATTATTATATAATGGTTAAATCACTACTTAATTCGTCGTTGGAGTATAAGGAATCTACAACTATAAATACAGACGATATAGGATTAGAAAATTTACAAGTTTATGAAATCGAATATTTAGAGACTCCTTTTTTCATTGTATTGGGTTCTATTGACAAAAGCAATGAAGCTGAATATAATGTTTCTTTTGTCCCAATATACATTTTAAACCCCAAGACATTCGCCGTTTCTAAAAGAGTGGGTATATATGAATTAAATTCAAAAACGGAGTTAAATAATTACGTAGATCAAAGTAATCCTGATTTATTAAACTTGGAGTCAATGCAAAATAAAATACCAATTATGTTCTCATTTGTTAAAAAGGATTTCTTAAAGAAATATTCTACAAAAGACGTCGTTGTAGACGATGTCGATATGATTTCAGACGACAAAGATATAGTTTCTCAAGATAGGGATGTTGAAATAGAGGCGGATGATTATTTAAAACGTCCGAGCGACGAAAAAGACGATGCGCTCTTTGCAATGAAAGATGATATCAATGATAGTTATAAAAAATGGCTATTAGTATATTTTAATGACATGAAATTTGATATAAAAACAAATGGTGGAGGTGGAGATTGCTTCTTTTTATCAATTAAAGATGCATATGCTACAAAAGATATAACAAAAACAGTTGAAAACTTAAGAGAAATTGTAGCCAATAAAATTTCACAAGTAGAATTTGATTCTTATATGGAAACGGGCGATGTATACAAAGAACGCGGAAGAGAATTAGAAACTAGACTACAAGAACTTAGAACAGAAATAGATGCAGAAAAACAAATTATAAAAACGCTTACCGATATCCAGTCAAAAAAAGAGTTTCTAGAGAATTTAAAACCAAAGCAAGTAGAATTTAGTGCAATTAAACATGAAAAAAAAATGTTTGAAAACGAACTGAACGAGATCAGAAAAGATCCAACAAAGCCATTAAACATGATTTTTGGTTTAAAAACCTTAGGAGATTTAAAACAAAAAATAAGATCGCGGGGAAATAGTTATTGGGCAGACGAAAATGCAATAAAAATATTAGAGGAAGAGCTGCTTATTAAACTAATAATTCTCGAAAAACTACCCGAAGACCGCGATAGAAAAGAAGATAAGATGATAGAAAATGACGTTTTATTATCATGCAATGTTACAAATAATTTAACATCTTTTAATCCGGAAGCTTATATTATGATGGAGTTTAGTGGATATGGACATTACCAACTTATAACATATAAGGAAAACGGTTTATTTACATTTGACGAACTTCCAACTTGTGTAAAAAATAAAATTGCAGACCTTTGTTTGGAAAATAAGAACTCGGGTTTTCATAATATACCAGATTTTGTTAAATACAAAGACGACCAAGTTAAAATAAATCCACCCAAAGAACCGGATATTCCAAAAGGAAGCAAAGATTCGCCCATAAGTTCGCAAGACTCTTTAAATTCTTGTATAGATGGACTTTGCGATAATTCTGTAGTATTAACTATCGATTATAATGCAAATCCAGCAAAAAATCCAGGATTTGGGCTTCATGAAAAAATTATGAAGAATATGATTAAAGAATTTAAACCCCTACAAGCCCTTAGTAAAAAGCCCCATTCTAAAAATTGGAGAAAAATTTTAAGCGATGAACACGAAGAACTAAATATGAATATAACAGTAAAAGGTAAACAATATAAATCTATTAAAGATTTCATGGAGTATAAAGCGCCCGAATCGGAAAAAGGGACATATCAGGATGCATTACTTTCTAAATTTCGCGACAACGACCATCTAAAACTTCGTGAAATTTTATTGGCGACAAACAATGCTATGTTACAAAAACATGTTAATAGAAATGAACCTATATTTGCAAAAGATCTGATGTTATTACGCCAAAAAATGAGATAATTCTTAAACCGGTGGTGAATACTTTGGAGAAAATCTAGTTACTCATCGGTTCCAAGAAAAATTAAATACAACCACGATGCTATAAAAAAAATCATTGATATACTACGATAGCTACCAAATCCTTCATTGGGTCTTGCATTAATTATTGACCATAAACAAGGTAATGAGGAAACTACCATAACTATATAAGGGCTGTGTTTTCTTTCATTTTTTTCGCCTACATATACATTAGTCAAATACATAACTACATAAGCAAGCAGAAAGGAAACTAAATAAATTAAAATTCGTATATTACTTTTATGATAAATGATCAAAATTAAAAGAATGTTTACCCAAAGCCCAATACCAATATGATATTCTGGTCCTTTTTCTGCAAATAATAAAATCCAGGCTATTAGTATAAATGCTACCAAGAAATAATTTTTTGTCTGCTTCATTTCTGATTGCATATTGGTAATATCACTCGTCAACGATTCGGCAAAAGATTTACTCACACCCTTAATAGCTTCCATATTATTATTTTACTATATATAAACATTTTATATGTGTATATATAGTAGCTATGTCCAAAGTTATAGAAAAATATTTTATTCCATATTCTTTATGTCAAACCATGTTTTATAAAAAATCAATTCCGAAAAGCTCCAAAACACAAAAGCCTCAATTTTCAATTAAAAGTATTGACTATTCTTTACTCTTAAATACAAAACTGACTCTAAAATCATTACTTCCATTAAAAAAAAAATATAAAATAAAAGGAACTTACAAAAAAGAAGAACTAAGCTACATATTATACAATACCTTAAGGCTTTATCATTATAAAAACATTATTGTAAAAAGTTTCAGAAATTATAAAATGAAATGTTACAAGATTTTGCAAGGTCCCATTAATTTAAACAATGTTGTAAATTCGGAGTGTTTTGAAACACTAGAACCCATTTCGGAACATCCTACAATTGACTACATTGGTATAAAGGAAAACGAATACAATTACATTTTCATTATTAAATCCTTAAAAAACATTGTAAAAAAATACAAAAAAGACGCATTTAATCCGTATACAAGAGAAGTCATTTCAGATGATACCATAATTCGTTTAAAAGAATTGACACGATTACGAAAGTTATTTAAAATTGGTAGCAGAGTCATAGCCGAACCAGTATGCACAATTAAACCCCTTGAACAGCAGCTAGATGATTTATTTTATGATTTAAATAATTTGGGACATTTGGTGGATTCTAATTGGATAAAAGAATTACCCAAAGATCGCCTAATTAAATATATATATGAACTAGCAGATATATGGGATTATAGAGCCAACCTTAATAGAGAAACTAAACTTAATATATATTCTCGTCTTAATCCATTTTTTGATATCAGAATGCAAAGATTAGTATTTGAAAGTTCCGATAATTTAAAACACTTTATTGTTAAAATAATAAAAAGACTTATAAGTAGTGATGATGTTTCTTATTCTTCTCTAGGAGCATTTTATGCTCTTGGGGCATTAACCCTGGTAAATGGAAATGCGGCTCAAGCACTTCCATGGCTTTTTCAATCATTTTTTCATAGTGGGTAATACATATTAGACCGAATTATATATTAAATAATTTCTCAGATAAACTACTTAAATAGTTATGCTGTTAGATAAGTATAATGGCCCCGCCTAAGAAAACCGCTACCGCCCCTACTCCTGCTGCCTCGAAAGCCCCCAAGAAATCGGCTGCCAAGAAATCGGAAGCCGCTCCAGTTCCTGCGCCTGTCCCAGAACCAGCACCAGTTCAAGAAGTTGCGGCTGCCGAACCAGTTGTAGAAAACAAAGTAGAAGACGAAGTATCTAAGTCGTTCACCGATCTCCAACAAAAACTCAATGAACTATCTAGCCTTTTCACAACTGTAAAACAAGATTTCAAGGTTCTTGAAAAACGCTACATCCGCGAACTTCGCGCTGCGTGCAAAGCCAACGACAAGAAAAAGAAATCGGCCAACGCAAAGCCTCGTTCGCCCAGTGGTTTTGTAAAGCCCACCAAGATTAGCAGTGAACTTGCGGTTTTCCTAGGAAAACCCGATGGAACCGAAATGGCCAGAACCGAAGTTACACGTGAAATTAACAAATACATTCGCGCCAACGACCTCCAAGATAGCAGCAATGGCAGAAAGATTAACCCCGACGACAAGCTTCGTGGTCTTCTCCAAGTTCCCAAAACCGACGACCTCACATATTTCAATCTTCAAAAATATCTCAGCAAGCATTTCCCCAAGGCCGCGGTCGCCGCCGCGCCTGCCAACTAAATAATGAATTTCTTTTGAATATTATTATAATTTAAATAATTATTATATGAAATAATATCATTATTAATACACCAAGTAAATAATGTTTCGTGTTTTCGTTTTGTTTGTATATAAATATAATACAAACAAAGTGCAACGTATAATGTAAATGCTTTATTATAATCAGTCCCCGAAAGAATACACATTTGTTGAAAATCGGATAAGCATTTGATATTCAAATTTTTAAATAAAACCTTGGTGCATAGTAGATCAAATGTCTCATTATTAAAATCTGTATTAATCATTATAAAATTACAGCCATACATTATCAAATCCATGTCTTCTGACATTACTGCAAATGATGAAGAATAAAGATGATGTTTTGCACACACATCATCCGCTTCATTATCTGCCTGAATGAACTGATAACCATATTTAGAAATTAGCGCCTTTATATTTTCAAAATCGGCACTATATAATTTTGTAACCTTGTTTTCATAAAATACGAGTTTTTTTTCCAGTTTTTTTAATGTAAGTTTATTATTGGTTTTTGCTAATTTATCTTTTATTGTATCTAAAGCCTGATATGCAGATAGACGTTGCTTTCTTCTTCGTTCAATAGTCTTAAATTTATCTAATTTAGGTTTTCCATCAAATACAAAAACAGGATTAATATTGTATTTGGTGAATTTTTTCAACATATTTTCAAATTCGTATATTAGCTGATTTTCATTTGATTTAAATTTATACATATATAAATTTGTATCTACAACAATAGTCTGATTAGCTAGCGAAAATAACGACAATGTTGTATAAGATGTTGCACAATATTTTTCAATAAGTGTTTTCATATGTTTTACCCCCATAGTATTAATGCATTTATTGGAGATATTTACATGTATTTCAATTTTCTTTATATTGTTGTGTATAGATATTGATAATTCAGTCCACACTTGTAGTTATCCTTCCATATTCCGAATATTCTCAAACTACATTTTAAAATGTCATTGTGTCCCAATTTCAAATTTTTATCTCCATTCAATACCTTTAATGACCTCACCTTATCGCCGCGCAATGATTTCATTTTTATTAGGTTATTTGGCAATAAACCCAATAAGTCTTCCTCTATTTTCGATAATATTTTTAAAAGAGCTTCGTTTTTATCGTATACAAAACGAATTTTATAATAATTGTTTTTGTTTTCAATGTAAACATCTCGCAACTCTATTGAAATATATAAACCATTCATTACAAATAAATCATTTGAATATATTATTTTTATAAATTCGCATCCAACTTTTAATATATTCTTTACTGGTTCGTGTAATATAATATGTTTCAAATCAAAATCATGTGTTTTTAATGATAAATACATATAATCATAAATATTATCATTCAGTATTTAAATAATAAAGACAATACAATTATATGAACTTGTATGAAAGACAGTTTTCGAAACAGTTAATAATCAAAAACACACATCCAAAGTATGAACCTCTGTATAATGATTTTTTCACACATCCGTCAAATATTATAATTCACGGTGGTTTGGATATACAAAAATATAATCAAAGCCTGCGTTTCCTACACGAATGTAGTCCATCAAAGCTGAAATACGAAAAAAAAATGTCTATAGCAAACGATAAAGTTAAATGTATTTTAAGAATTAGCGATATTCACATTGAAGTAGACTTTGCTACCCTAGGATGCAATTCAAAGCAAACCTGGAATGAAATACATACAAATATTATAAATATTTGCCTGACTAATAATTACAAATTATTCTTTGTTCTTTGTAAAAATTTCCAGGACATACATATTGAACTATATGATATTTTTTATTCATATATGCAATCAATAATGCATGAAAATATTAAAATTTTCTACATAATTAATACTTCAAATATTTCATTTATTAACAATAATATATACAATAGATCGTATCGTATTTGTTTAGGATCTCCGCAAAAAAATCTAAATCAAAGACAAAACAATATTTACAACGACATATATAAAATAAACAATCGGCAACTGTTAAATAGTTTATTGGATGTTGTTACCTCTAATAATATTGATATTTATCAATTCCGAAACATCTTATACAGTATATTAATATACAATATTGATATTAACGAAGCGATTTGGTATATTATTACAGGTTTTTTGGAGAAAACGAATAAAAAAGATATTAATTTTAATTTGATTGAAAGTTTATTTAATTTTTATAGTAAATATAATAATAATTATAGGCCTATTTATCATTTAGAGTTATTTTTTATTAAATTTAAAATTGAATTTAGTGGTTGATTGATTATTTTTATTGTATTATTCATCGGTTTTCTTCTTCTTAATTGGTTTGCGTTTCTTAACAGGCTCGGGTTCAACTACCTCTTCTTCTTTATGTTCGGCAACACCAGGAACATCTTCGGAAACATCTTCATGATCCGAATCTTCTACCATGGTTGTGTTTGCCTCTTCTTCTTCTTCGTCGGGTTTTGTAACCTCGGTCTTCATACGCTCAGTTTCACTTGGAGAAAGATTAATATGGCATTGTCCCATTAGACTTGCACGAGGTTGAACAATTGCCTGAACAAGCCTCCATGTGGTTCCAAACTTACCATTCGCAAACCAAATACCACCACATTGGATAACAACGGCAATATTTTGTCCCTTTTCAATAAGATTCATAGGAAGAAGGTGTTGATTTTCAAGATTTGGGAAAATCCGTTCGCGCTCAGTATTATAAAGTTCAATCTTAAATACATTTTCATAAAAGGGAATTTTTACACGAAGGGTAGGCTTGCGTGTCTTATCCGGCTCCTGTGTTTCTTGGTCTTTTGGATATTTTAGCATAGGAGTCCAAAGCACGTCAACCTGTTCGAGTGTCATCTTTCCCTTGTTAAACCACTCCTTGCTATTTTCAACGGCATCATTCTTGATTTTGTTTTCAAATTCTTCAAGGTTTGCAAGTAGTTTTTCGGTATTTTCAGAGTAATTCGAATCTTGGTCACGAGGAAACTGGAGAGATAGATCATATGATTTAACACCACGTCCATCAAAATCATTTTCGTTTACACCCCATGTAAGCATTAGAGGAGTGCTAATACAAAGGGTCTTCTTACATTCTGCATTAAGAACTGTTACATTCTTTCCACCAGATTGGTTGATTTTGGGCTTGGTGTATTGAACATTGTCCATCGTAAGCGCGGTTCCATCGATTAGCATTTTGTTACTCATTGTTGTATATGCTTATTATAATTAAGCCTTTATATCGTTTCAATTTTATATTTATCACACTTAAAAGGTCACAAAAAAGCTAAATATTTTTTATATTTTAATTATTTTGGCTTAAATTAATTGTATGTTATTATTACATATACAAGCAAATTTCAATATATTATGGAAGAAACACGTAAATTTAACTGTCATTTATGTGGGTATACATGTTCTAAAAGTTCGGATTTCGATAAACATCTAGAAACGGTAAAACATCTACAGAAAGTGCTTTCAAACAAAAAAAATAATAATAATTTATTCGTTTGTCAATGCGGCAAACAATATTCTCATAGACAATCGCTTAACAAACATAAAAAAAAATGTAATAGTCTGGAAAACAAAATAGACCAGATTTTAGAAACCAATAAAATATTACTCATGGAAAATGAAAAGATTAAGAAAAAATTAGAAGAACAGCCTACACAAATCAATAATTCGTTCAATTTACATCTTTATTTAAACGAAACGTGCAAAGACGCTATTAATTTACAAGATTTTATATCCAAAATCCAAATACAGTCAAAAGATTTAGAGCGAGTTTTAGAAGAAGGTCTGGACTATAGTGTGACAAACATATTTCTACAAAACCTTGAAAAATTAGAAGATGAGAAACGTCCTATTCAATGCACAGATATTAAGCGCGAAATTGTATATGTAAAAGACGAAGATGTTTGGCAAAAAGACGATGACAATAAAAAAATAAAAAGCTCAATTCGAGAAATGCAAGACAAACATCTAAAAGGTATTACACAATGGACTACAAATAATAGCGATGATACCGCAAATCATGATCCGTATATTGATTTGGTGTCAAAAGTCGCAGCAGATATAAATGTTAATGCAATTAGTAAAACTATTATGAAAAAAACAAAAATAGACAAACTAGGAGGAAATTAATATTTTTATTTTCATATAATATATTTTTTTGGGGTTTTTATGTTGTATTGATAGTTTCATAAAAAGTCTCGTATGGGAATTCTTTCTTCAAATAACATTTAAGACATATCAATACATCAATGTAAGAATTGTGTAAATTATCTGGTTGAGTGTCAAATAATTTCTCGTGTAGTTCGCACAAGGTAGGATATTTCATATATGTAGAACCATCTTCGCGTTTTTGTATTATAGCGCAAAAATCTTTATAATTTTTCATTGTGCAAAATGTTTTTACTTTTGGAAAATTAGACACCATTTTATTTCTAATATTTTCAACAATCAAAATTTGCTTATCAAATGAAATATTATGTCCGATTAGCATATCGGTTTTTGATAGTATTGAATTTAATTTTTGTAAAGCATAACAAATATCAATACCATTGCTTTGAGATAGTTCTTTAGTAATTTTATGCATGGAAATACTTTTTTCAGTAATTTCAATATTTTCGTCTAGTTTAATAATTTCGTCGAAGGTTTCTTCTATTTTGTTCGTTTCAGTATTAAACAAAATGTAACTCAATTGAATTACATACGGCCATTGTTCCTTTTCATAAATGGATGCTTTTTTTTTTAGTGGTAGTCCGGTGGTTTCGGTATCTAAAACCAAAAGCCGCATATGTAACGTATTTATTTGAATAAATTATTTTCAATTTTTAATCTAGTAATAATGTATTAAACTAGACAATGGCGTCGGAAAATAATCAATTTCTAGTAATTATTGCAATTGCATTTGTTATTGTGTGTATATTAAATCCTTCTATCGATCCACTTGCCAATTACGAATATTCAAAAAGGGGAATAAAGGCAATTCCGGGTGGAAATAGAATGATAAATGTAATAAAAAAAATCATGAAACCATTCATTATAAGAGAAGTTTCAAAAAGAGCAAAGACTCTAATCAAACAAAAAGTAGGACGTGAAGTTAGAAGACAAAAGAATCGTCTTATTAAAAGGGTGACTAATAATACTACAAGAAGAGCAATTGGTAAATTTTATAATAGAGAAAAAAGTCTGCTAAGCCGTAACCTGGAATATGGAAAATTAAAGGACTTTAAAAGAGATATACAAGGAACGGTCGCGTCAAGTAGAGATTTAGCTAAAAAAGCTATGAGAAAAACAAGAGAAATATGGCCTTATGGAAGGAAAAGAAGTCTACCAAAAGTTGTTAATAATTTAAGTAAACAAATACGGCGTGAAACTAATATTAACAACAGACAACGTAATAATATTAAAAAGGCACACCGTAGAATAGACAGAGTGGACGGCGGAGAATACGGATTGCCTCTAGACTGGAAGATTGCCGATTCCAAAGCAAAGAAAGCGTAAATACAATTTTTTCAAATAAGACGTAGATTAAAATATTTAGAAATTATATAATGAAACTAAATAAAACCACACATTACAATATAAGTATTGCATTACTTTTCTTAATATTTGTAGGCACGTCAATTGTTCCAGTTATCGGGTCTATAGACGAGACTACAAACAATGAAGACAATCAAAAAAAGGATGAAATTAAGGAAGGGATGAGAAGAAATGTCGACGATTATCCCGGTATTGAAATATGTTATCACAAGAATCGTTTAAAAAACAGCTATCATAACTGGAGTGAAGCGAGTAAGAATCTTGATTCGGCCAATAAAGAAAATGATCCCATTAAAATAGAAGCTAGCTTAAGAGAACTAGAGAAACAAAAAAATTTAACTAAACGTGATGCAATTGCCTATAGACAATTTTGCCTAGAAAGACCCGAGGTTAGAGACTTTGTAGAAACTTCCGATGAAAAGCATATATGTGGGGATTTGTGCGATGCTAATGATTGGGCACTCATTGAATGATGACGTCAAACTAATTTTCTTTTATTTAATATTTTTATGAAATATTATATGGCAATTATAATATTATAGTATAGTATATGACTATTGCCAACTTATTCAAAGATAAAAATATTAAAAAAATAATTTATGCTGCATTATTTGTTATTTTAGTCTGTTCTTTCATCCCTTGTATGAAATTAAGACATCAAAGCTTTATTGAAGGAATGGCATCAGAAGTCTCAACAAACGAATCCTCTACTGAATCTTCGACCGAATCGTCAAATGAACCGGCTCAATCTGGTATTTCTATTCCTGTTGGTATAAATGTTCCATCGGCATTACAAATGAAAGAACCATCTCCAGTCGAAGCAACAACCGAAAACTCAACCTGTCCACCTTGTCCACCCTGTGCTAGATGTCCTGAACCAAGTTTTGAATGTAAAAAAGTCCCAAAATATCAACAAGTAATGTTAAATGACTACACAAAGATGCCTAGACCAATAAGCAGTGACTACTCAACTTACGCAATGTAAAAATTGAAAATATATTTATATTTAATACTTTTTATTAAATATAAATTATATACCAATGTATTCAGTGAAAAATGAACCGTTAGTTAAACCTAGGTTGAAAAGATCCTACAATCTAGATTGGTATGTCTTTAATGCTATTAAAGATGCAGAAAAAACGAAAAACGAAGCGGCGTTTGAAATCGAAACAAAAACGTTTGAAGATTGCGCAAAACTTTTCTTATCTAAAAAAATAGAAAACGATAAATGGTTTGAAAATAGACAATTTGTCGCAAAAAAATGATAAAGTCAGTGCCGCGAGTTTTTGTAAGTCTGTAGGGGATTTTTCGGGGGTTTTTTTTCTGGGAACACATGCTTTTCAGTCAAACAGTTGAAATTTTCAAAATCGTCGGCGAGTTTTTGTAAGTCTTTTTGGACTTACACAAAACTCGCCGAATTTGGCCGGCCACAAAAATCCAAAAAAAAAATTTTTTTTATGGTCACAAAAATTTTCAAAAAAAACAAAAATTCCCTACATACGAGACTGACTTGTTTTTTTTGCGATTTTTTACAAAAAAAAAATCAAAAAACCCGAAAATGGACAAAAATAAATGTCCAAAATCGGAAAATCCAGATTTTTTTTTCAAAAAATCGCAAAAAAAACAAAAAAAACAAACCTTACCTAAAATATTCAAAATTAAGAGCCCTCATATTTTATGCAGTTAGCCGAGACCGAGAGCGGTGGGCGGCAGCGGCGAAGCCAATCGCGTGGTCACAATCCCCGATCGCAAAGTTAAGATGCCTGTCTTTTTGTCAATAAAACAAAATAATATTTTATTCCATTAAAATATTATTAAAATATTATTAATATATATACTTCCTTATGGCTTCTAGAAGAAAAAAATTAAAATGTAGTCCGGTTTACAAGACTAGAAACAATAATTCCAAATCGCAAAATAATGATTGCTTATCTCATGAATTATTAAAAAAAATGAAAGACACTCATAATGTTCGTAGTGATAATAAAATATTTGCAGAAGACGATGAAATGATTAGAAAAGAGCTTAGAAATATTTACTCTTCGTGTATACACGACTTATGTATATTAAAACAAACCTTATCATACGATGATTATAATGTGGAAAAGAATAATTTCTTACCAATAGCCAACTGGACAAAGGACCCAAACAAATGGTTAAATACCAGCGATATTAACAATGTTTTGACACAATACGAACATATTTATCCGGAATTTCAATGTATTGGACCATGTCCAAGTGATTGGGAAATTAATAATGAACCCGAAAATACTTGTCATTGTAATAAATTATGCGAATTTGATCCGAAAGTGGCAACCGCTAATAATATAACCAAGGTCGGTATTGTATTCAACATAGACGAACATTATAAACCAGGTTCGCATTGGGTTTCTATGTTTATGGATATTCCAAAAAAACATATTTATTACTTTGACAGTGAAGGAATAAGATGTCCTTCAAAAATTAAAAATTTCTATCATAAAATGAAAGAACACGATAAACAATTCAAATATTTTTGCAATAATAATGTTGTTCATCAAAGAGACGACGGAGAATGTGGGATTTATTGTATTTATTTCATTTTACATATGCTTAAAACCGGAAATTATTCACATTTTTCAAAAAAAAGAAATGTGATTAAAGAGTCAACAATGAAAAAAAAAAGAAAACAGTATTTTAATACTGTGTAACATCTCTTCTGCAAACTGGACACATTTTACTTAATCTAAACCAATATGTTAAAGAACTCTTTTTAAAATAATGATTGCATCGTCTTATTTGCAGAACCACGTCGTCCTGAGAAAAGGTTTCTAAAGAAATCGGACAAATAAGTGATGTAGGATTATCTATTTCGCCATAGGACTTTTCTATCGTGCAGGCCGAAATATCTACATTAATTTCATTTGTAGAATTTTCGCGATCATTATCTACTAAACCAAGGATATTTTGTAATATAGGATGAATATCTATTGAATTTGAAGATATATTGTTATTTAATAAAAGATTTTCCGACAAATCTGACAAGGATACACTATTTATTGATAAAGATACCGGAAATGATAAATAATCACTAGTATTAATATTATTACTATTGTTAGGAGGTGCGTTGCTATTAACTGTAGTCGAACGTGTCGGAGTTTCTTGTTCGGCGTTTGATTCTGTTCTCCTATAAGAATTAGTAAATCTAGGTCGGGTTGGTCTTGGTGTTATTATTGGGGGATTTAAATAATTATTTGAACGTTCTCTTGCTATAACACATTCTACTAATTGATTCATAGCCCTTTGCTGATTAGACAATAAACTTATAGATTGAGAAAAAATATTCAAGGTTTGGTAATTTACCGATAATTGATTATTTATTAATCTATAAATTGGGTCACTATTTTCGGGCATATAAATATTACTACAAAATATTTTTT
>TARA_B100000401_G_scaffold74503_1_pt1 | contig 15173 bp, 21 predicted proteins | sample TARA_B100000401 | Tara Oceans TARA_B100000401 (sample SAMEA2620786) | marine metagenome | biome: marine biome (ENVO:00000447); feature: surface water layer (ENVO:00002042); material: "saline water (ENVO:00002010), including plankton (ENVO:xxxxxxxx)" | depth 5 m
TTTTGCAGTGTGCTTTGCTTCAAACAGGTTATCAGCGATGGCACGATGAAGGATGTGTTTGCCGACGGTGACGTTAATGATGTACATGTTTTTCGTTACATATCGAATGCCGTAGCGCGACTTAGGTAGAAAAATCTTCAGAGGTTTTAAGGATGCCTCACTCTTTATGGGATATTTTACCAACTGAAATTCAAGAAATAATTGTAGATAATTCGTTTCAGTTATGTAGAGAGGAGTATTTAGAGTACAATAAAAAGCGTCATGAAAAAAACAAGAAAAAACAGGGCCGTGGTATGTTGACCGCCGACATACTTCGTTTCGTGATGGCTAGTACTGATCCTATAGAAATTCTAGAATGGGCGTTTCCAACAGAGTTCTTAGAATTACAAATGCATATTGACCCGCCGTATGACATGCAAATAATAGATTGTGACTACACAGAGTATTATGACGTTTTCTTAAAGAAGGCGGTTGACTTTTTAGACGATAAACAGAACGACGAATTATGGGTTTCACCAAATGAAGACCATTGGTTGTCTATGTTTACTAAACTAAATGATTTCCACAGAAAGCATAGTCATTTAAATATACTTTATGAAGAAAGTGGTAGCCCGTCACTTTACGTATGGTTAGAGTATCAGAAAGACCCAGACACAACATTATCAAGAGAAAAGAAACATTCATTACAAACTCTAGGTGTTAGATTTAATCATCATCGATAAACTCTTCTTCATTAACCGCCTCGTCTTCATCGTCCGGATCAACTTCGACATCCATAGTGAAATCTTCTTCCTGAACGTGATCATCGTCATCCTCTTCAATATCGGGATCATCTTCTGGCACGGGTTCTGGTTCTGTTTTTTTCTTTTTTTGTTTTGTTTTGGGAACCGATGGTTTATTGAAAACCCTGTCAATACACTTCTCAAATGCCGCTACTCTAGCGGGAATCTTTTTATAGTTGTTTTCAACCTTTTTAACAAACTGCTCGGAGAATCCAAGTGATTTTAGGTTTTTTATCATTGTTTTTTGTGGTGGGTGATCACCATTTTTCCAGTATTTTTGGTACATCTCATACATGCACGGATTTATCTTGATCCTGATTTTTCCCGACTTCAAGATATTCATTGTAACCTGAACATGGTCAGCAAAAGGTATGTATGGCTCCTTTACTGTTTCTGGCTGAATATATTCTGGTGTTGGAGGTAGACCTGGATCTCTGTAGTCTACTCCCCAATACTCGTAATTTTTCTTTAGTGCCTTAAGATATGATTCCTGGTGATAAACTGGATCTTTCTGACGATTATACTTTCCGTCATAATCGGATTTGGTTATTTCATATAGAAATGTACCAGGTTCAAGCTTACTGAACTGCACAGGTTCGACTTTACGCCTCAACGGTGGGCGTTTGAGGATCGACATTTGGAGTTTTGCTGATATCTCCTAACTTAGGTTGGAAAATTTCTAGTTCTGATTTCAGAAGCTCCTGTGCCTGTCGGGTCTGAAGGACGTTAAAAGGTCCCCAAATTTCAATAACTTTACGCTTGTGATCATACCAAAGATAATCGACACCGACCATACGAGTAAGCCAGTAATGACGACGACCACCTCTACCAACAAAGGCAAACATGAAGTCTTCATCATATTCGGAAACATCTAGTTCTGTGTAATGAGACACGGGAGGATTATAAGGAGCCATCTTTTACTATGTCTATCACACGGTCTATTTGTTTATGTATGTTTAACCAATTGAATCTATTAAAGACCATTTCCCTGGTATCGAATACCCGACGACGGACGGGTTTTGTGTGATTCTTGTAACATATGTCCAAAGCATCAGCCACTGTATTGTAATCTAATATAGCTCTATCACCGTTAAGTTCGGAAGAACCAGTGTAACTTGTTATACAACAAGGTTTCATGAAAATGGCAGATTCTTTTAGTGTATCTCTAAACACAGGTAAATCTGTTACTACTTGTGGTTTATTAAAATATGCGTGTTCAATGGAACACAGACCAAATCCTTCCGATAAACATGTATTTAAACCAACATCCGATGCCGAGTATATCAGGTTTAACTTTTCTTTAGTTAACCCGAGAGGGTTATTATTAAGTATGAAACTGGATGTGTAATCCATATAGTTAAGTCCACGCTTTACAAATTCTGTATATACATGAGACTCTATATCACAGTGTGAATCTGAACTATTTTTGTCTGCACCACACGCGACATACAATTGTATTTCGGGATCATAATCATGTCTAGATAAGAATTCTACAAATCCACTTATTGTCACTGCCCAGTTCTTTCGCAATGTATTTCGATTTAGATTCAAAACTACAAACTTTCCAAAACCCGCCATCTTCTTGGCTTCAATTGTTTCAATGGGTTGAAATTCGTTAAAGTTGATACCATGTTCTATAATCGAAACCTTTTGTGAGTCGATCTTCATATCATCGATAAGATAATCCGACCAACACTTCAAAAACGTGAACCAATGAGTAACCTTATTCTTCATATTCTGTAGCTTATGAACATCTGCCCATTTTTGACATATGTCTGTGTATACAAAAATTTTCATATTATCGCTTAGTAAAGAAATGTAATTATACACGATGGGGATAGGTGCATAAACAAGAACACAATCGGGAGACTCATCATCTACAACGCCGGTAAACTTATCCAACCCGAAACTTGTTGAATCTGGTATAGGCATCAGTTTGATACGCGGATCTATATACGTATTGGGTAGTGAATCATTTTCTTCATAGTTAATTGTATACATTACAATCTCAACTTCCTTTGTAGCTAGGTAATTCGCTATTTGGTGTATTACTTTTGAATACCCCAGAGTTAACCGAGGATCCGCTGATACGATTAACAGCTTCATTATCTCGTCTCTTTTCATATAACTGTTCGACAATCCTTAAGTGTTTGGTTGTGTAAACACCCTTTTTGTTTTTCTTGTCATTTTTGGTTACACGTTTCTTTGGTTCAAATTCCTTCATTAAGTATTCACTTCTTCCTCGTCACTTAGGTCTTCGGATTCCGAAGTATCTGTTTCAGTGGGATCATAATCAGAGTCACTCTCTGAAATCTCTTCATAACCATATTCAGTTTTGATGTAAAGTCCCGTATCTTCAAGATTATCAGTATCATAAAACCCAGCAATAGATTCTCTAGGAATTTCTTCGGGGTATTCAGCAAATTCGTAAACATCCTTCTTGTTTTTCTTTAGAAGTTGCACCATCAAAGTGGGTCCCATGTCTTCCAAAACTCTCGCTAGTGAGATAACGTTGTCTTGTAAAACAACATCAATAAGCTGATTTTTCATACTGTTTAAAATGGCTTTTATTTTCTTAAACTAATTTAAAATGGATATCCTTGGTAGTCGTAATATAAAAGAAAACGATGCTGTTATGTTCGACATTGACGACACCCTTATTAGATCAGCGGATGGAACTTTGATAGTACCAGTCGTTAATTTATTACACAATGCAAGATCCATGGGATATAAGATTGTCATCATAACAGCAAGACCGTATTCAGATTATGTCGTTGAACATACAGTAAACCAATTACGCTCCAACGAAATCCCATATGACGCACTAGGATTCGCACCACCAGAACAAAAGGGTGAAATGAAAAAGGCGTTGAAGTTCAATTTTGTTTTGTCAGTGGGAGATATGCCAACTGATTTAACAGAGTCAGAGTATGGTATCTTAGTCTAACATTTCCATCGAGTATCGCAATTCAAGCAAGTGACAAATGTCGTCATAGGTTCATCGGCACTCCTCGTTTGTAACTGATAGTACACAGTCTTTTGAGATTTGCATCTGTTACATTTGAAAAGTCCCTTTTGGTTATTCAATAGTTCCTTTACCATACTTTCTTTTCGAAGTTCCTTGTAGATGAGGTTTTCTTGAGTCTTCGCATAAGGTCCTTCTGGAAATGCTTCCTTAGGACCATAGTCAATGAAATGTGAAGACTTGATCAATCCTGTTTTCAGTTTTTCAACATTATCGGGGCACCTCTGTAGATTCATTTTCATTTCGACAAACTTCTGTTTGTATCTACTCTTAAACTTGGGGTTTTCCCATGCAGGTACATCACCAAATTCTTTTGTTCTACGAACACTCCAGTTGAAAAGACATCGTTCTAGATTTATACACGTGGCACTATCTTCAGGAATACCAAGGAGTTTAGAGAACTCATGTGTGACGTAGGATTCCATCTTACTATCAAACAAGAGTTATTTACTTAACTTAGGTTATGCAATTGGGAGACCTTTGAGAGGTAAGGTTCCTCGGTCACAGCCACCTGAGGAAGGAGAGCATACATGAAAGAAATCAGCGACACGCCTGGAGTTTCGTGTGTCCACATATTCACCATCCAGGGCGCGCGTATAATTCTCAGCTTTCATAGTGGAAACTCGTATGATAGCCACTATGACCACGACGAGAAAAGCTATATGGATAAGATTCATCTTGATATTACACAACATTTTTGTCTTTGGCCAATATAAGGATGACGACAACGGCTGTATTGATATGTGAAAAATTAAACGAGATACAGGAAATACAATTAGACCTAGCACCTCATGTAAACGAGGCCCACATACTTCTTGGACGCCACCCAACCTTCATTGGACAGTGGCCAGAAATTGACGTAGTTATTATGAAAAGTGAAATAGGGGATATACCAAACGAAAATGACCTACCTTCTCCATTTGAAAATGAAGTTGTTTTTGGTCCTATATTACTAATAAGAATGGATGAAAACTCTGAACCGCAACACTTTACACTCGAAGAGTACAAACACTTTACTTCGAAGGAACAAACGCGTCACAATTCAGAACAGCATTAGCATACTTCATGGCTAACTGAAAATGTATATACGGCCAGTCAGCAACATTTGCCATAGTGGGACTACCGGGCAAAGGGTTTTTGTTGACCATCTTAATAATGTCAACTTTCTCACCATTCGTAATTTGAGACATCGCAACGCCGACATCCTTCAACCACATAACATGCGACTCATCATTCGAATTAAAACTTCTCACAAGGTGAGCCATTTATATATTACTTACGATTCTTTTCTATAAGTAATCTCGCACTTGGGTCCTTCACGGTTGTCCATTTGGGTCTCCAAATCTCGGAAATGAGATGATCGTTGTCCTTCCCATACATCCGCCAGAAAATTGTACGATATAGAACTTCTTCTTTTGTGAGAGGCGTGTTATGACCTCTCGATTTCATACGAGTTTCTCTCAACAACTTATCATCGATCTCGTTTTCTGCGTATTTTTTTATTTCGTCAACCCAATTCGTTCCTACAGCGTCACTCATACCATCTTTTTGTCTCCACAAAATTTCGTCTGGTAAATAACCATTAAACGCTTCACGAAGAATACGCTTTTCGATTGGATCAATTTTTGCAGTTTGATTCATAGTCATACACATGTCGATAAAGTTTTTATCCAAAAACGGTACAATAAGGTCTAACCCATGAGCACCCGCACATCTATCCGCTCGTAATCCATCGAACTGATGAATAAGACGAAGACGTCTCATGTTTTCGCAAGCAAATTCCTGTACATTCGGTGCATTATGAAAATAGAGGTAGCCACCCAGAATCTCGTCACTACCTTCACCCGAGAATATGTAACGACACTGAGTATTCTGTTTAATATATTTACACAATAACCACATAGGAGTACTCGCACGAACTGTAGTTGTATCGTAAGACTCCAAACTGTGAATGACATCACTGATATGTGCAATACCTTCTTCTGGTGTAAAAGTAACTTCAGTATGATCAGATCCTAGATAGTCAGCAACCTTCTTAGCTGCTACAAGATCTGGGCTACCCACCAAACCAATGGAAAATGTCTTGATTTTTCCCATCTTTCTTGTGGCTATAGAAGCAATCAAACTACTGTCCAAACCACCCGACAACAAAAACCCAATTTCTCTTTCAGTCGTTGCAAGTCGTTGATGGACCGCACGTTCAAAAGTAAATCGAAATTGGTCAAGATCTACGGAGTTCACATATTCATTTACATACCAGTATGTATTATAGTAACACACAAAACCATCTAAGTAAGAATCATAAATATGCCCGGGTGGAAAAATATGTATCTCAGAATTCAAATATAACAACGCTTTTACCTCACTGGCAAAGGCTATACAGTCATTGTCGTAACGACAATAAAACATAGGTCTGACACCCACAGGATCACGAGCGGCTAGTACACGTTTCCCATTTGTATAAACAAATGCAAAGTCACCTTCAATCATGTTCACTGTGTTCATGATACCATAAGACTTAATCATAGGAATAAGAATCTCACAATCACTCGTTCCTATTTCATTTCCAGTTCTAAACCTCTTATGGTTGTAAATTTCGCCATTGCATACCAACATATGTTTACCTTGTTTGAATGGTTGCATCCCCGAAGACGTTAAATCGTTTATAGCTAAACGGTAAAAATCCATTTTACATCTACCCAGTGTTTTAGTACAATAGTCATCCGGTCCACGGTGAGAGAGAGCATAAGAAGCTGTCTCTACTTCTTCACCGAATAGGACAAGAATGCCACACATTTTATATTACAGTTACTTTGTTTTTAAGCTAAAATCCATCCACTCACCAAAATCATCAGGGTTTGCCGCACCATCCAGCTCTTGTCCAGAAAATGAGACTGTCTCGGTGTCTTGTCCATAAATTACATCAAAGTTTAAAATACAGTAAAAAGATACATTGGTTTTTTGAGCAATCTTGTCCAAAGATCCAAAATCAAATGTTTCAATGTCAAGATATCGCTTTATTTGCTCGGGTCGACCATATGGGATACTTATTTCAGTTCCCACTTCTAATTTTCGTTGTTTCATAGACATATCAAGACATGGCCAGATGCGGTTTCTTGCTCTAAAATTAGACGCGTAATCTATATAATTATCGGCGGTGCCTTTTTCAGAAAAACAAACAAATCGGGGCTTCGAATTAGGATCTACAAGGCTTAAATATGTACCAGTGTGTGTTAATTTTACAAAGTGAAACTCCATTTACATATATAAGGAAAAAAACTTTAAATAAGATAGATGAACTTCCCAAAAACGCCTGGTCAATGTAGATATATGTTAGCTTTGCGGTCTAATAAACCCATAGTAATTGGAACCGGACCAGCTGGCTCAGGTAAGACTATGCTTGCGTGTCAGATTGCAGTTGAACTAATCTCAAAATATCCTCGGTCGGGTGTTGTACTTACTCGACCTATAGTACCAGCTGACGAAGATATCGGTTATCTCCCGGGTGATATGGAGTCGAAAATGGAACCTTGGACTAAACCTATGTATGACATTTTTGAAAAGGGATTGACACACAATCAAATGGATCGTTGTATCTGCATTGAACCCCTTGGTTATATGAGGGGCAGAACGTTTAACCACACTTTGATTATAGCAGACGAGATGCAGAATTCAACTCCAAATCAGATGAAAATGCTTCTTACACGTGTTGGAGAAGGAACGAAATTAGTCGTGACAGGAGATCTTGAGCAATCCGATCTTGGTCCCGAAAACGGTCTAGCAGATCTCATTTACAAAATGCAATGCCTTGATCTTGATTATATGAAGCACGTTGAAATGGAAGATGATGATATAGTTCGTCACCCAGCGGTTAATGAAGTGCTTAAAGTGTTAAATGCTTAACAAAACATAATGTGGTTCCGTGATCACCAAAAAACTCTAAAGGAACCAACTGAAAAACAAAAGGTATGGTGTCAACATCCGGAAAAACTAACAGTTCTTTTCATAGAAGGTGATCGTAAACCATTTACAAAATTTAATTTGTGGAACATAGCACAAGTGTATGGTGGAACAGATGTTGGATTACACATCATGTGTTCTCCACGCAATTTGAGAGACATGAAAGAGTGGACAAAAGATTGGACAAATGTCACAATAACATGGAATGCTTTACATTCTATTAATGAGTATAACATGTTTTCATGCTCACCAGAGTTATATACCCGAATCGTTTCAACGCATCTTCTATTGATGCAATGGGACACTTATATATTCAAACCTGTAGATGAACACTTCTTCGAATATGATTATGTTGGAGCCCCATGGAGAGAAGCAGTGTGTGGCTACAACATACATGAATGGAAAAAACCTGAAGATATTGGAGATCAAAAACATTATCGAGTTGGTAATGGTGGGTTCTCTTTGAGAAAAGTTTTGCCATGTTATAAGCATTGTATAGAAAACGCAAACAAACCAAGACTACTTGATGACACGTTCTTTTCCGTCGACTCTTCACTCAAAATACCACCCAAAGAAATTGCTTATGAGTTTGCAGTTGAGACTAAATTGAGAGATGTCGATCCTCCAAAGTCACCGGTGGGTATTCATAAAGTATGGAATTATCCGGGAGAGTTTGGAGAAGAAGATTTTAAATCATGGTTAAAGAACTAGTGTAAACTATAAATACATGAGTGATTCTTTTGAACAAGTTCTCTCTGATGATAACCCGAATAAAGGTGTCGCCGTAGACGAATGTCATTTGGATTTGGTCTATGGTCTTGTGAGGTCTCACAAACCCACAAGTGTTTTGGAATTAGGTGTAGGTAGTGGACGCACAACTGCTTATCTATCAAAGGCATTGGAGAAGAATAAAAATTTACAGAAGCTCACACTAGTAGACAACTGGGTTGATTGGAAAGGTGATAAACCGGAATTTGTCAAACAATTCGAAGATAAAGTCAATCTAGTAGAGAGTGACGAACTTTCCTTTGTTTTTGAAAAGAACAAAACAATGTACGATTTCATCTTTTCCGATGCAGATCATTGGAATACACAGAAGTGGTTTGAGTATGTTTTCTTCTCCATGCTTAAACCCGGAGGTATACTTATTTACCATGACGTATCTATTAAGAGTCACTGTCCTAAGGATGCTTTCAGATTTCCAAACCTCGAAGATATACTCATCAAATGTAAAAAATATGGGATTTCTCATATGCATTTTGATAGGAGTTCTTCAGAGGGAGAACAATGTTGGAGAGGTCTACTTGTAATATTCAAGTCGCAGCTACGGTCAATTGTTCCAAACGATGATATCATTCACGTTTTAGATTAAGTAAATATCCCTATTTCTCCACATCTCACCATAATCATTACCACCTTTTAGATCAGAATTATCCGCACCACGTGCGTTATTATATTTGCACTTGATGAATTTATGCTCTCCAAACAGAATATGTTCATCAGATGTATGTTGTCCAATTACACACTTATCGGGGTGTGCACGAATATAATCAATAGAAGCGTTCATGTATGCACCAGGTCCGGTTGGATATAAACAGTCTAAACCATAGTGTCGTTGTTTGATATTCCACAACACGAGATCGATCATCTTCTTAGAAATGTCGTGCTTTGGTATCGAGCCTATGAAAGCTGTATACATACACATCTGATTCGGAGGACAGTCAATACTTGTATAATATTCTTTGTTTGACGAGGAAAGCTTGTCTATAGGTTCTAGACAAATCTGACGAATATCAGAATACCATCCACCCTCGTTATACATGATCAAATGACGCATCAAATCACATTTATACGAGTATGGTTTCAAAGTCTGATACGCTTTTAGTACCTCATCGTCAAAGTGTCGTTTTATGTAGTTTATACACGATTCTCCCGAATATATTTTTACCTTATACCCGGGGTTGAGTCTATACCACGTTTCTATAGCCTTGTTCATACCTTCCGGTATTTCTGGTATTTTACCGTCGTCTACTATCAACACTTTATGAATGACTTTGGGAATCATACTTTCTAAGGACATGATAACTTTAAGTTAAAGACTTAATAGTATCTATAAACAATGAAACTATCTTATGCTATCACTGTCTGCAATGAATCTAAAGAGTTATATTCTCTCATTTCGTTTTTGAAAAAGGTAAAAGACCCAAACGATGAAATCAATATTCTTGTAGACTCTTTGCATGTGACTGACAACGTAAGAAATGTTTTGGAGTATCACAAAGAGGGTATAGTAGTTAACGAGAGAGATTTTGATGGAGACTTTTCGAAACACAGAAACTATCACAATTTCAAATGCTCTGGTGACTATATATTCTTAATAGACGCAGATGAGATGCCCCAAGAAGCATTGATCAAAAGGATAAAGGACATCATCACAGAAACAAAGGGTGACGTCATTATGGTTCCCCGAATCAACATTCACCCGGGGTCTACACAAGAATGGCTTGAAGCATGTAGTTTCAAAGCAAATGAAATGGGGTGGATAAACTGGCCAGACTATAACTGTCGAATTTTCAAAAATGAACCAACTAGAATATGTTTCGCAAACAGCCTTCATGAAAGTATAACCGGATATGAAAATAGGGTTGCACTCAATCCTATACCCGAACTAGCAATCTGGCATATCAAGTCCGTTGAAAAACAAGATAATCGATGGGACGACGGAAAGTATGTAGTACCAGGTGAACAAAACCTATATGACGATCTTATGTAATCCAAATAAAATATCAGGATACTACAAGATATGTCTCGGTACGAGCAAATTTATAACACGGCCAAGGGTGTCATGAATGGTAGTGTTGACATAGAATTACCAGCAGTTTCAGTATTAACTATATTCGTGTTAGCTCTGATGTATATGGTCACAACTTCGATCAGTATGGACATTTATGCTGGATGTGATGTCAAGGGAAAGAAGATTTATGACAGAATGGCTTCCTTCATGTCGCACAGCCTGACCATAGCTTTAGCTATACCAACCACTCTACTTCTAACCAAGATGTTCAGTAACGACACGGGTGCATTCATGATGATTTATGGTATTGCGGGAGTCGTTGTATCTCTCATGGCCAATGATCTAATAAGAAAGTGTAACATTACCGAAGACTTAAAGGTCATGTGGTCAAGGTTCTCCCTTGGTTTATATACCCTTGTGTTCCTTATCGGTATATTTTTATCGGCTAGAAAGTAGCATGAAAGAGGCAATTCTTTGTCTTTGGGCAATCTTGATCTACGTGATGCGTAGATCAGGAACACTGTCAATAGACGAAAAAATGTATATTTTAGACCTTATAGGCTATATATCTAGAAGAGCGGGACATGTGGATGGAGCGACTCTGTTAGAAGAAGCGAAGCAATACCAACCATCGCAAGTCGACCGTTTACTAGCTCCGTCTCCGGTTTCCAAAAACCCTGAACATATCCCTCATCCTTAGGATTCGCCGCTGTTCCGAGGAACGCCAAACTGGCAACAGCGACAGAAAGACCAATGTTATCATGGAACTGAGTACTGATAGAGTTACCAGTCATGATTTCATCAATCACAGCAGAAGTAAACCCAATCATAGCAGCACGGCCATTTACACGCTCGGCAACGGAAAGATAATCACTGGGACGATCAATCTTCTTGAGGGGAGGAGATCTAGAAGATACGGTATTCTTGGAGATCTTCTTTGGAGTAACTGTGGGCTTAACACTAGACGAAAGAATAACACAAGGCATTATATCTTCTTATCCTTTCTTTCTTTTAAGTAGATGACGTGTAAAATGTAGAGGTTCAGAATCAACGCCAAGATTGTGTAGATCGAAGTAAAGTTCATCCCAGTTCTGTACTGATGAATTAACCATAAACTACTCGCGATTATACTGAGAGTTATGTATTGTTTAGACATTGGAACATCATCCGTCTTTATGATATTGGACAGGTTATCGTACATTTGGTAGACACCGATACTCATTGCCAATGCGGCATCCATGTCGAATCTTAGTAAATAAAAATATTTTTTTACAGATATGGACGCTATACTCGCAAAATTCACAGGAAAGATCGACGCAAAGAGCCTTATCCAAACGGTAGAGGACATCAAGCAGGAATACCTTGATGATGGTTTCACCAAGGAGGACATTCCTCCCATCCTTGGCCGCCTCATGTTAGAGACCCAGAAGTTCAAGAAACTCGAGGGTTCCCAAAAGAAGAAGCTTGTCATCGGTGTTCTCAATCACCTCATCGAACAAATTGACGAGGGTGAGAAAGATAGTGAGTTTGAGTCTGTCCTCAAGAGCCTTGTGCCACCCATGGTTGATAGCTTTGCCGCGATGTTGAAGGCGAAGAACGTCGTTGCTCGCTTTTGCCCGTGCCTGTAATTACAAAAAGTGATATAAAAAAGTAACACGTGTACATAACACATGAAGTTTCCATCACTTGAAAAAATGGTCGAATACGGAATATACACTGTGAAAGATCTTGTACTCTTTTCACAGGGTAGACTCATAAAGAGAAATACTAAAATTCACATGGACTGTCCAGTTTGTCATCTTGTATCTGAATCCGATACTTGTCCCAGGATACATAAAAAAATCTAAACTTATATCAAATGTCTAATGCCATTTTACCATTGGCTATGCTAGGCTCTATGATGAGTTCCGTGGGAGCCGTAGCTTATGGTATCCAATCTGGTGCCATACCATCTGGAAAGTCTGAACCTGAACCCGTGTATATACCACCCACTCCGTCTGAACCAGCTGAGTTAGCGGGTGGAAGCATGATGGTCGATGACTTTGTTATCCAGGGTGATGCCGACGAAGCTGATATTACCGCCATCCTTGAAGAATCTGCTTTGGACGAAACCACCGCCGCTCATGAAGTAGATGGAGACGACGATCAAATCACAGGACTTTCTGGTATGCCTATAAATTGTGGCGTTGTTGATGAAAGTCAAACCGCTTTACAATCGTTTGGTATCAACAAGGATAATAAATATGCATACAAATGCTCTTCCTTGGAGAACCCCGGCGAACTAAAGTTCGGGACAGCTGGAAAGTATGTATCTTCTAGGGGAGATATCGAAAATTTACACCAGGCCCAGGCTCTGTGTGCGTCCAATCAAGCACTGGTTGGTTTCGTACTTGACCAGAATAAATCCAAGACCAAGCTTGGTTACCGATATGATTGCATCAATCTCAAGGGTCCCGCTAAAATTCGCACAGCCCTCACATCTTACAAGCCTTACAAGAGTGGTGATGGGATGGGAGATAATGGTGCTGATTTAACCAGTACCGCTCGTCGTGATAAACAGATGGCTGTTTTGCAACCAACTTCCGGAATCGGTGATATCGCGTGCAATGAGGGTGAGCTTTTACAGGGTTTCGCCATTGAGAAGAGTGGTAACAACATGCGTTACATCTACCGCTGTGTCACTCCTGCCTACGAGGCGGATTAATAACCAGACCAAGTGCTGTTTCTAGACTGTTTTGATTCCTTTGTAGAGGTTTAGACCTCTTCAAAACTAAACCATCATTCACATTCTTTATTTCATCCATCTTCTTCTTTGTGCTTGAAATAAATGGTATAACATTATCTTTGATAGGCTCTGTTTCTACAGGTTTTGACACAACCACATCTTTTACAGAATCCGCCCTAAATTCTTCTATCGTCAGGTCTCCCCCAAAAACATTTAGTCTATGTCTGTGAGGTGCTCGTTTAATAGAGTCCAATTTATTACAACACCTCTTACGCATAAGGGATATATTACCGCATATGATACTACCCTTAGTAACACCATACTTTTCAAGAGCATACGACTTCATACAACTCCAGGAGCAAAAATAACCTGTTGTTGAAAACTTCTTACGGCGATCGTCGTAACCGTAAGGAAGCTGTAGAGGTTCATTGTCAAATGGGTGGCAGCACCACCAGCACCACATCTTTATTACTAAAAAAATGTACCCTTTAAATAAGATGAATAATAGACAGAATAATAGTACGGCTATTATTCTGATACTCATTATGATGATGATCAGTTCAATGATGTCATCATCAGCGGGTATCCTAGGTTTCAATTTATTCACAGCCATCAGGCCAAGTCAGGAAGTATCTAATCGTATCAAGAAACAGGAAGATCGCGTTGATGAACTTGCAAAACAAGCAGGTATTGATGGTAAACAATTCCGTGAAGAGCTGAATCAAGAAATTAAAAAGGGTTGTTTCATATCTGTAAATGCGGAAGGTAAATGTCCAGAAGGTACAAAACCAAAATCTGCTGAGTGTTGTGAATTTATAGACCCAAAAATGCCATCTACCGGAGAAGTGTTGAAACAAATGGCACCAGATTTGGCTATTGCTATAATCGGTGGTATATTAGCAGAAATCGCAATTATTGTAAGTATAAGACTGGGAATTCAACTATCCACGGCTGCCGGACGAACTGCAGTCGTAACAGGTGCCGCGGCAATTGGTCGAACAGCTGCGACACAGGGTACTCGTGTAGCACTTACTCAAATGGGTACAAGGTTTGCGGCGATGATGGCATGTTCACCACCTTGTACCGCAGCGACAATAGCTTTTGCTGTATTTACAGTAGCTCTTGATATGACAGACCCCTTCGGGTACAATAACTTCACAGCAAACGAAGTTATACGTCGCAAAAGAAACACATTGGATGTAAACTTGGAGGAGGGTCTAGTAAAAGATGGTAACACAGCTCCCTTGTTGTTTCCCCTTTCGGCAGCTTATCCCGAACTAGACGATGAATTTAGAGAGAAACTTATGACAGAATTCTTACCAGACGCCATGGAGTTGATGCCTCAAGAAGTCATGGTCGAATTTTTAATTTCACAACTATCTGGTACACCCCTCGAGGGAGATGAAGCTGAACGAGTGCAAGAAGAGTTAGGAAAAGCCATGGAAAAGGCCTTCTCAAACACCGAAAAACGAGATAAGTTTGCCTATCAGTTTTATGTAAGCAAGGGTAAGGGGCGTGAAATCGAGAAGGTACCATGGATGTCCTCAAAGAGCACAATAGGTGTAACATTGAATGAAAAGGGTGCTAAAAAATACAACGAACGAATGAAGGAAAAACATCTGTTGTATTCAAATCCACACAGAAAACCACCCGCTGAAATACCAACAGATTATAGCCCTTTCACAGCGGCGTATACCGATACGTATCGTGTATTAAATAAAGAGAATCCGGGTGAAAAAAACAACCCTAATGTTGTAGAAAAGAAGTTGAAAAAGAAAGTGTGTTTATGCTTCCCATATGCGATGTTGATTGCAGACTGTGAATATGGGTTTAATTCAACTAAACATAGTCAACGTTTAAATCCAGCCGTATACGGTGTCACGTATA
>TARA_B100000401_G_scaffold19090_1_pt1 | contig 15030 bp, 12 predicted proteins | sample TARA_B100000401 | Tara Oceans TARA_B100000401 (sample SAMEA2620786) | marine metagenome | biome: marine biome (ENVO:00000447); feature: surface water layer (ENVO:00002042); material: "saline water (ENVO:00002010), including plankton (ENVO:xxxxxxxx)" | depth 5 m
TTAAAAAAAATACGTTCACAGTTTTTGGAAATTTAAATTATTATTCAAGCGATGGATATGATCTAGTAGAAGGCGATGGACAAAAGACAGTTGAAGCATTTAATAATTATACTGGTACAGTTGAAATATCATATGACATGAATGCCCTTGGAAATCTAAATGTAAATTATAAATCTTTCACAGAAGAGAGAGATGGAACTATATTTATTACGAGTCCTGGTGTGGAAAATAAATCTGAAACTAATGAAAATAATATTTCACTAAAATACCAAAAGGACTTGTCAAAGAGTGTTTCTTTAAATATTGATTATTATAAAACTGGTTATGTAAATAAAGAAGAACAGATAGATCAAAATAATAATTTAAGAAATAATAATTTCGATCAGACATTAAACAGGTTAGATATAAGGTTTAAACATAGTACCAGTACAGGATCTTATTATACTATAGGTTTTGGATACGATAAAGAGTTATTGGAGAGAACTAACATTTCTGTAAAGCCAAAACATAATTCTCAGTTTATATACTTTCAATATGACTGGAACACAAATGATAGGTTTAATCTAGTTTCAGGAATAAGGTATGATAATCATAATAAGTATAGCTCTCAAATAAGTCCAAAAGTTTCTTTTAAATATGACTTTTCAGAAAATCTAAATTTAAAAGGTTCCTTTGGTTATGGATATAAAACGCCGGACTTTAGACAGCTATATTTAAATTTTTCAAATAGCGCTTCCGGTTATATCGTGCTAGGAACATCTGTGATTGATGATGTTATTACAGAATTACAAAACAATAATGATCTAATATTTTATAATGATCAGTTTACCACAGATCTAACAGCAGAAAATTCAAATAGTTATAATTTAGGACTTCAATACTTTATTACTCCAGAAATACCTTTAGATATAAATCTGTTTAGAAATAATATTTATAACCTGATAGAAACAAATATTGTAGGAAGAAAAACAAACGGGCAGACAATTTATAGTTATTCTAATGTTGATAAGGCGTTTACACAGGGCATGGAGGTTCAAGGGAGTTGGAACCCAATAAAAAAATTAAGTTTAAAAGGGGGCTACCAATTATTATTTGCAAAAGATAATAATGCTATTGATGAATTTAAATCAGGAATTGTTTTTGCAAGAGATCCAATTACGAAACAATCATTTGAGCTACAATCTGATGATTATTTTGGATTATACGGAAGATCAAGACATCAAGTAAACATAGGCATAAACTATTATATGAATCAAAATAAGGACAATATTAACTTAAGATTTAATTATAGAGGAAAATTTGGATTAGTAGATACAAATAACAATTCATTTTTAGATAGGTACGACAGCTTTATTAAAGGACATGTTTTAAGCAATATTACTTTTAATAAAACAATTACAAAAAACCTGTCATTCCAGATATTTATAAAAAACATTCTTAATTACAAAGACGTAATAAACTTGGTTAACAACCCAGGTAGAATTTATAATTTTAAAGTTATTTTAAATAATTAATTATAAATTGCATGATTATGATACTGATAAATATAAGATCCATGATTAAAAAATTAAATTTATTATTATTAACTCTATTATTTGTTTCCTGTGGCAATGATGATCCTGTATTAGAGCCTATTGAAGCAATGATTGTTACAAATTTAGAAGCAAAAACCACATCTGACCCTGGACAACCTATTTCAGGAGATTTTGTAAAGTTTAGTTTTGCGCAGCAAACTGTTGTAGAGGGTGACGATTGGGATATAGCTTTTAGAGCAACAACTATTTTGGTAAATGGTGGGTTCTCAGGAGCTTCAGATGAACCCAGTAGAACAGGGGTAGCAGCTGGTTATGTTGCTGTCGGAGCTTATGGATCAATTAATAACGTAGAAGAGTCATTATTACAGCAGGATTCAGAATCATCAAAAGCAATTCCTACTGGGAGTGGTAACGGATGGTATAACTATGAGGGACCCCCTTCACACCTTATAACTCCAATTGCCGGGAGAACATTAATTTTTAAAACACATAATGGAAGATATGCTAAGATGGAAATTCAGAGCTATTATAAAGATGCTCCGGAAAGTCCTAATGCCTTTACCGATGAATCACAGGTTTATACTTTCAATTATACCTATCAACCAAATGAAGGTGTAACTTCTTTCGACTAGTTTTTATCGAGAACATATTTTTTATAAAGCTTTATTAGTATTGATAAAGTTATAGATATAATTATAAAAATTACTGTAAAATATATCCATGAAACCTCTGTTTTTAAGGATGCTATTGATACAATGGCAATCAAAAATAATGTCGCTCCCTCACTAAAAAATCTCAATTTATTTTCACTAATATTTAATTGGCCTTTCTTCATATTATTTAAAATATGCTGACAAACGAATACATAGATAAGCAATAATAAAACTATAATTAATTTAATTTTCATCCATAAAGCATCTAAAAGCCCAGGGTTATAATAAAGCATAAGTGAACCGAAAGTTGAAGCTAAAAAAACTGATGGCCAAATAATTATATTCATTACTCTCTCAGACATAAGTAAAAATTGTTTTTGCAAAACTTTTCTCTCACTATCTTTTCTTGAATCTGCCTCTTTATAATAAATAAACATTCTGCCTAAATAGAATAGTCCGGCAAACCAGCAAATAACAAAAATTATATGGATAGCCTTAAATGATAAATAACTCATAACCTACTTTTTACCCAATTACAAATTACCTCTGACCACTGATCACTATCATTCAGACATGGCACATAATGAAACGACTCCCCGCCGGCATCCAAAAACTCTTCCTTACCCTCCATCGCAATTTCTTCTAAAGTTTCAAGACAATCAGTGACAAAAGCAGGTGTTATTATTACCAATTTTTTTTTGCCTTCTTTTGGGAGTCTTTCAAGCTCAGAATCAGTATATGGTTTTAACCAAGGCTGAAGAGGCAATCTTGACTGAAAAGCATTACTATACTTATCTTCAGAAATTTTAAGCTTCTTAACAATAAGTTCTGTTGTCTTAAAAACTTGATGTCTATAACATTTTTTATGTGCTTCAGAACCAACTGAACAACAATCATCTACTTTTAAACAGTGGTTTTTAGTAGTATCAGAAATTTTTATATGACTTTCTGGTATGCCATGATAAGAAAATAAAATGTGGTCGTATTCTATACCTTTTAAATTTTCTGAAATACTATTACACATAACATCTATGTATTGTTTATCATCATAAAAGGGAGGTATTATGGTTTGATTTAGTTTTGGAAAATGCTCTTTAATTTCATGATTAACTTTCTCGATAACGGTTTCATAGGATGACATTGCATAATGCGGATATAGAGGAAGAACAATAACTTCGGAAACACCTTTATCAACTAACCTTTTAAGGCCTTTATATATTGAAATTGATCCGTATCTCATTGATAGAGATACTGGAATGTTAACACCTCTCTCTACTTTATTAAACAGTCTTTTAGATAAGACAATTAATGGTGATCCTTCATCCCACCAAATTTTTTTATATGCTTTAGCAGATTTTTTTGGTCTAGTATTTAATATAATTCCTTTAACTAATAACCATCGCAGAAAATAATTATACTCTATTACTCTCTCGTCCATTAAAAACTCATCTAAATATTTTTTAACATCTTTTATAGACGTGCTATCAGGTGACCCAAGGTTTATCATTAAAAGACCTTTCATAAATTAAATTGTTTTTGAGTACGTTCCTATTTTTTGTTTAACTAAAGGATCGAAGCGCATAGAAATATTTCTAGTAAACAATCTCCCACTTTTATGTATTGTAATTTTCTCCCCATCAATCTCCATTAAACCATCCTCAATAAAATCTTTAAAATTAGATGAGTCATATTCTAATATGCTTATTATCTCATATAAGGGACAATTAAAGTATTTAGCTACTTCACGAAAATCAACATAATAATTACACATAACAGCGTTGATAACATGTCTTATTACTTTTTCATTGTAGCTCAGAGAATAACCTCTATAAACAGATAGATTATTCTTCTCAATATTACGAATATACTCCATTGTATTTTTAAAATTTTGACTATACGCTGAATCTAATTGAGATATTGCTGACGCACCAAAGCCATATACTTGACCGGTAGTTTCCCTAGTGCAATAACCTTGAAAATTACGATGTAATTTTTTTTCTTTTAATGCAATTGCGAACTCATCATCAGGTTTTGAATAATGGTCCATACCAATTGAAATATATCCAGCTTGTGTGAGCTGATCATATGAGTTTTCGTACATCTTAGCCTTACTCTCAGGTGATGGAAATCCGATTTCTTCTAAGACCTTCTGTCTGGGTAGTACGGATGGAACATGAGCATAAGAAAATGTAACAATTCTATCGGTTCCTAAACTTATAGCTTTCTCTATAGTTGTTTTGAAACTATCAACTGTTTGAAGTGGGAGACCATATACTAAATCAATATTGGTTCCTGAAAATCCGGTTTGTTCAATCTTTTTAACTATATCTTCTAAAGGTCTTTTTGATTCTCTTCGATTAATAGCGTCCAGAACATCTTTTCTAAAATCTTGTATTCCAATTGATATCCTATTAAACCCATATTTTTTTAAAAGATCGATATGCTTAAACTCTAGATGAGCAGGATTGCATTCAATAGCCATTTCGTAATTTTCTGAGAAATTAAATCTTTCTTTTAATTTAAGTGTTATTTTCTCAATGAATTTATAAGAGATAGCATTTGGAGTTCCTCCTCCCCAGTGAACCTGTGTTAAATTTCTGTTTTGATCTATTCTATCAGCTACATAGTCTATTTCTTTAATGACTGCATCTACATATCTTTCCAAGAATGGGCGGGAAAAACCAGTTTCAGTTGTACAACCACAAAAGTGACAGATTTGAGGACAAAAAGGAACATGTATATATATTGATATATTTTTTGGGTTCTCGGAATTTGATAATTCAATACTTTCAATATAATTTTTATTGCCGTAATTTTCACTAAAAAAAGTTGCTGGAGGATAAGAAGTATAACGGGGTCCAGACTCGTTATATTTTTTAATTAATTTTCTATAATTATCAATCATTACTTTCTTTTCCAATTAGCTTCTTTTATCCACTCAACCACATGCTTAACTTTTAGGTAATCAATATCTGGTAAGAAACCATGTCCAAGATTAAAAATCCAGTCGTGATTTTTTTCACCAAACGTTAATAAACCATTTAAATACATATCAATCTCTTTATATGAAGAATAAAAGAGTCTAGGATTCATATTTCCCTGAATACCTACACTATTATCAACAATGTCTCTTGCATATTCAAGAGATAAATTCCAATCTATGCTAACAAAATCACATATATCTTTATTTATATACTTTAATCCATCATTAAAGTTTTTTGGGAAGAAAATAGTAGGAACATTATTATCTCTAGCAACATCTAAGATCTTAACTGATAATGGAAGTATTAATTCTTTATATATTTCAGAAGGAATTATCCCACAATATGTTTCAAATAACTGAAAACAATCTATACCTGCATTAACTTGACCCTGAACATATTCAATCGAAGCATCAGTTAATTTTTCTAAGATTTCTATACTTTCTTTTTTATGCGAATAGAAAAACTTTAAAGCATTATTAAAACTTTTATCTTTTTCATCTCCCCTAAACATAAATAAAAAAGTAGTCAAAGGCCCTCCACAAAACCCGATTAGAGGAACTTTATCATTTGTCTTTTTAATCTCTTTGATATTGGAGTAAACATGATCAAGTTTTGACGAATCGAATGTAAAAGATGATACATCTTTCTTGGTAATTGGATTGTGAAATTTAGGCCCATTTTCAGTAAACTCTAATTCCATTCCAATAGATTCTGGTATAATAAGTATATCAGAAAACAGTATAGCTGCATCAACACCTAAATCCTTAATCGGCATGAGAGTTACCTCAGATGCTAACTCTTTATTTTTCATTAAACTATTAAAGCTATGAGATAGTTTTAGCTTTTGGTATGAGGGGAGAATTCTTCCGGCTTGTCTCATAAACCATACTGGAGGTCTTTTGGTTTTATGACCTGATAAAGTATCCAAAAATATGGAGTTCATAATTATATGTTTTGTAAAGCAATTTTATTTGATGCTATTATTTTATCTATATCTTTCTCTGATATAGATGTTGAAAAAAAGCAACACTCATATTGAGAAGGAGGCAAATATATACCCATATCTAACATATTTTTAAAATACTTAGCATATTTCTCTGTATCACAATCTAGAGCCTCTTCAAAATTAGAAACCCTATTACTATTTGTAAAAAATAAGGTCATCATTGAACCTACCCTATTTATAACTGCTTTTGTATTTGTTTCTTCAATATTTTTAATAAACCCAGTATGAATTTTAGCTGAAATTTCTTCAAGATTTTCAAAAATACTAGAATTAAGTCTGTTTAAAACAGATAGACCAGCATTCATTGCAAGGGGATTGCCAGATAATGTTCCTGCCTGATAAACTGGACCTTGAGGTGCTAAACAATCCATGATTTCTTTTTTTCCACCATACGCACCTACCGGCAACCCTCCACCAATCACTTTTCCAAGTGTTGTAATATCTGGAATAACATTATATAATTCTTGAGCACCTCCAGCAGCAACTCTAAATCCTGACATAACTTCATCAAAAATCAAAAGACATTTATACTTAATAGAAAGTAATTTTAATTCTTTTAAAAAATTATGATTTGGGATTACTAAGCCCATATTCCCTGCAATTGGTTCAACAATTATTGCAGCTACTTTGTCTGGATTTTGCTTTAAAATTTCTTCAACCGAATTAGAATCATTATGATTTGCAATTAGTGTGTCTTTTGCAATATTTTTAGTAACACCAGGGCTGTCAGGCAACCCAAGAGTTAAAGCTCCAGATCCAGCCTTAATTAAAAAACTATCTCCATGACCATGATAATTACCAGCAAACTTTATGATTAACTCTTTTTTAGTAAAACCCCTTGCTAACCTTATAGCACTCATGGTAGCTTCTGTGCCTGAATTAACCATTCTAACTGATTCAATAGAAGGCACCATTTTAATTATTTTTTTTGCCATTTCTGTTTCGATCAATGTTGGTGCTCCATACGACGTCCCTTTTCTTGAACTTAAATTAATTGAGGAAATTGTTTCGTTATCCGAATGACCAAAAATTAATGGACCCCAAGAAGAAACACAATCTATATATTCATTTCCATCAATATCATATAACTTACTTCCAAATCCTCTTTCAAAAAAAACTGGATTACATTGAACACTTTTAAATGCTCTAACAGGAGAGTTTACTCCTCCAGGTATTACTTTTAAGGATTCTTTATACGCCTCAATACTTTTCTTATACATTTTTATTGATTTTTTCGGCAATTTCAAGTGCATGATAGGAAATTATAGCACTAGCACCAGCTCTTTTCATAGATATTAAAATTTCAAATATAATTTTAGATCTATCAACCCAATTATTATTTGATGCTGCTGATACCATAGAAAATTCTCCACTAACATTATAAGCAATGATTGGAATATTATATTTTTCTCTTACTCTACTTATAATATCTAAGTAAGACATTGCAGGTTTAATAATTATAGCGTCTGCTCCTTCTTTTACATCTAACTCAACTTCTCTCAGTGCCTCCGCTGAATTTTTATAATTCATTTGGTATGTTTTTCTATCACCACAAGAAGGAGCGTTATTTGCTGCATCTCTAAATGGCCCATAAAATGCAGATGCATACTTAATACTGTAAGAAAATATTGGTATTTTTTGAAATCCATTTTTATCTAAAGATTGCCTAATGTGTAATACTCTTCCATCCATCATATCTGATGGTGCAATTACATCTGCTCCAGCTTGAACTAAAGAAATTGCTTGTTTACAAAGGTTTTGAACTGTACTATCATTATCAACATCGCCATCAATGATAGATCCACAATGACCATGAGTAGTATATTGACAATTACATAAATCAACTATGACTAAAATTTCAGGATATTTTGATTTTATAAACTTTATAGCGTTTTGAACAATCCCATTTGCATCATGTGAAACTAATCCATGTTCATCTTTTTTTTCCGGAACACCAAATAAGATAATACTCTTAATTTTATTATTTAATATTTTATCAAAAATATCAGGTAACATATCTAGAGAGTATTGAAATTGCCCAGGCATTGACTTAATCTCATTTTTTATTTTCTTTCCATCACATACAAATACAGGATAAATAAGATCTTCAACTCTTAAATTTATATCCTCAACCATGTCTCTTATTAATGGATTATACCGCAGTCGTCTTAGTCTTGTGTTTGGATAACTCATTTTTTATTTATTTGTAAAACAGAAATTATTGTCTCTGCAATTCCTTCATAACTTTGCATTTTTGAAGTTATCAAAGGATCATATCCTCTTTCTTTAATAAAAGAAGAAGTTGTCTCCCCAATACTTATCAAAGATGTCTTTTTAGAATCATATAAATTATCAAATGATAAAAATCCTGAAGGACTAGTGAAAACAGTATAGGTCTTCTCATTATCTAATAATAGTTCTAAGTTTTTATTCATAACCTTAATAATTTCAGTTTTGTAAGAAACAAATTTCGTTAAAACACAAATCTTTTTTAAGTTTTCAAACAAGTAATTTTTTGCTAGATTTCCTTGTACTAACATAACCTTTTTAGAATTCAGTAGATTGGTTTTCTTTAAATCATCAAATAAAAGCTTAGAATAACTTCTTTTAGCTTTGAATACAGGGTCAATATTATATTTTTGAAGGGCTAGACTTGTTTTCGAGCCTATACTTATTGTTTTAATTTTGGATATATATTGTGATTTTAGAACTTCGTTTTCAAAAAAATACTTTACACCATTTTTAGAAGTAAATATGAAAAAATCATAATCAGCTAATGAAAAGTTTATTTTCTTTCTATTGCATGATGTTTTTATCATAGGATAATGAAAGGTTTTGATCCCATTTTCATTTAACAGATTAAAACCGTCTATTTCTCCCTCATTAGTTAAAATAACATTATAGCTCATAATTATTATTTATAATTATCGAGTCTCACCTAGAATCTTATCTCCTCCGCTATTTAGTATTGAACGAGCTAGATCAACTCCGATATTTACATTAGTGGTATACTCCATATTTAGCTCATTTGTTATGCTTTTTTTACCATTTAAAGATAGAACTGTACCTTTTATAGTTACTACATTATTTTCAATTTTACAGTAAGCGCCAATAGGTGATGTACATCCACCTCTTAAAGTTTTTAAAAACATCCTTTCTTGAGCAATGCAAAGTCTAGTATTTTTATGATCTAATACTGACACCATATCTTTAATCTCACCTTCATTTCTTGTTTCAACAGCAATAGCGCCTTGACCAGGGGCATTAAGCATTTGAGCTTCGCTAAAGTAATTTGATATCCTATTTAAAAATTTAAGTCTTTGTAATGCTGCGGCTGCAATAATTAAACCGTCGCAATAACCATTATCTAGTTTGTTTATTCTTGTATCAATATTTCCTCTAATACTTATAACATTTAGTTTGGGGTTAAGCCGTAAGACCTGAGCCCTTCTTCTGTTTGATGAAGTGGCAACTACTGAATTTGGCTTTAATTTTTCAAAAGGAATATTATTTTTTGACAAAAATGAATCTCTATGATCAGCTCTTTTTAAAATAGCAGCATTAAATAAATCAGGATGCGTATCAACTGGTAAGTCCTTTAAACTATGTACTGCTATATCGATCTCACCCTTGATTAAACTTTCTTGAATTTCTTTAACAAAAAAACCTTTTTCTATAGATGACTCTAAAGACTCATCTAGACACTTATCTCCTTTAGTTATAATTTTTTTTAACTTAAAATTATGGTCAGGATATTGTATTTGGAGTTTTTTGAGTACCTGATTGGTTTGATATAGAGCTAATTTACTCCCTCGAGTCCCTAAAACAATTTCTCTACTCATCATTAAATATTTTTTTAATCACCTCAAGAGCGCTTTTATCTTTACCATTATTACTGGCAAGACGAATTTTCTTCACTAAATGATCTGACAGCTTATTATAAATTCTATTCATTTTGATATTTAAATTTTCATCATTATTATTTTCAATTGATGATTTTAAATTCATGTTATTTTGTATTAAAATTTTTATTTTATTCTTTATAGATAAAATTGATGGTCTTAACTGTCTGGAATTAGCCCACTCATCAAACTCATTTAAAAAACTGTCAATGATTTTTTGAGACTTATCAATTTCGGCTTTTCTTTTATTATAATTTTGATTTACAATATCTTTTAAATTATCAATATTAATTAATTGTATATTTCCTATTGATGATATATCGTCATTTATATTTCTTGGGACTGAAAGATCTATAAATAATAAGCTTTTGTTTTTCTTAGAATTATATACTTTTTCTATATCTTTTTTTGATATAAGAGGCTTTTCAGAAGAAGTAGAGAAAACTACAATATCTACATCATTAATTTTCTTCTGCATTTGATTATAAGGGATGGTTTTCAAATCATAGGTTTCTGCGAATCTCTTTCCTTTTAATTCAGTTCGATTAGTAATTAATATATTTTTTACTTTTTTATTTAGAAGATGCTTAACAAGTAATTGAGATGTTTCTCCAGCGCCCACACACAAGAAACTTGTCTTAGTTAAATCATATTTTTTTGATATCATTTCAACGGCAGCATAACTAACAGATATCGCGCCTTTACCAATATCTGTATTAGACCTAACATATTTACCTGTTTCGAATGATTTTTGAAACATTCTTTCCAGTATTGGCCCTAATACGTTTTTATCTTTTGCAAAATAAAAAGCATCTTTTAATTGATCAACAATCTGAAATTCACCAATTATCATAGACTCCAAACCCGATATCAATCTAAATAAATGTCTTGAGACTTCTAAAGTCCCATTTTTAGTTGAGACAAACGGTGATAGCCCTTCAGAATATTTTTTATATTTTACCAAACATTTCATTATTAAATGAAATATTTTCTTTTCTTCCCCTATGTGATTTTCATATTCGTAATAGAGTTCTGTTCTATTACATGTAGATAATATAACAAGCCCCTCAATTGGGCATTCAGATGATAAGAGTTCAAAAAATTCCATTTTTTCACTCTCCTGAAAATAAAATTTTTCTCTTACCTCAATCGGTGAGGTTTTAAAATTTATACTAATAAGACCTATCAAAACAAAATTTTTTCAAAAGTAAATCTAAATATCTTGATCCAGGAATAAATATTTAAGAAATTTCATTAGATAAATATCCTTAAACACTATTTAGATTTAATCTAAAATAGAATAGGTAGCCAAACGACATAATTTATAAAAAATTGAATTAAAAAATAATATTATTTGGAATTATTCTAAATAGTAAATATTATTGCAAAAATTTAATTAAAAAAATACCGTAATGAAAAATTTTAAACAATTACTAATTATGTTCTTGGGGATATTTCTGGTTTCGTGTGATGATGAACCGGACCCAGTAACAATAACAGTTACACCTCCTGCAACATATACCTTTGAAAGAGGTGGACAGAGCTCTGTCTCTTACAGCGGGCAGTCAGCAAGGCTTGAAATGGCAGCTGAACTTGGGACGTGGCTTAATACGCCTATAAAAACAGCTGCTGAATTAGACGCAATGTTTAATGATGGTACTGGGTTTGGAAATCCTGCATTAGCTGCATCAGGTAAAAAGCTAGGAAATAAAACTGCTTCAAGTTCAATAGCATCTTCAACTGTTAAGCCTCAATTTGATGCTTTAATAGTTGATGTTACGTCAAATGTTTTTCCGAATGTTGCAAATGATGCATCAGCAGGAACTCCTGGAACCTATACTGATCCTGGAGGGAGAACTGTCATCATCAATGGAAAGGGACACGAAATAAATCAATTATTTATTAAAGGGTTAATGGGAGCTTTAGTATGTGATCAGATTATTTGGGGTTACCTTACAACTGGTAAATTAGATGGAGGAACAAACGTAGCAGATAATGACGCAGGAACTTTAGTAGATGGTAAATCCTATACTACTATGGAGCATTATTGGGACGAGGGTTTTGGCTACTTATACGGTCTAGACGCTGATATTTCGACTGCCGCTGTTGAAGCTGGTTCATCAGGTGGAGATGTGCTTGTTAGTAAATACATGAATAAGGTTGATGGTTCAAGCTTACCAGGTATATCACAAGAAATCTATGATGCTTTTAAACACGGAAGAGCCGCAATAGTAGCAGGCGCTTACGATGTAAGAGATGAGCAAGCTGAAATAGTGAAAACTAAATTATCACAAATCATAGGTAGAAAAGCTGCTGACTATTTAAATAGTGGTGCAGATAAGATAGATGATGGAAAATGGGCAGACGCTCACCACGCATTATCAGAAGGATGGGGATTTATCCTTAGCCTTCAATTTACTAAAAACCCTGATACTGGTTCACCATATTATTCTAATGCTGAAGTAAATTCAATGTTATCTGATATAGATGATTTTTGGACAGTTGCTCCAGCTGATCTTAGAACTATGGCATCAAGTATTGAGTCAAAATTCGGATTTTAAGATCATTATTCTAAACATAGTTTAATAAAGATTGTCTAGTGATGAATAAATCCCAACCAGTGTTGTTTTTCGGCACTGGTTTTTTTACTTTGCGTATAATTTAGAATTAATATAAATAATGAAGAAATATTTTTTAACTGTATTTGCCATTTTTGGATTAATTACTTCGTGTAATGATAATCTAGATTCAATTGATATTGGGCCAAATTATGACAGAGCTTCTCTTTTGGAAAACTGGTTTATTAATCATATTAATCCCAGTTATAATAATTTTTCTAACGAGCTATCTCAATTTAATTCAGATGTTTTAGATGCAAAAAACAACGGATTGGATGAGCCAAATCTTGAAAAACTAAGAAACTCATTTATCAAAACATATAAAGCTTGGCAGTACGTAGAAATGTTTAACATTGGAAAAGCTGAAGAAATTTACTACAGCTCTACGATAAATATTTATCCAGTTAACATCCCTAGGATTGAATCCAATATAACTTCTGGAAACTATGATCTCAACAATGCTAATAACTTTGCCGCTCAAGGATTGCCGACAATAGATTATCTTCTTTATGGGATAGGGGACTCAAACTCTGAGATTATAGAAAAGTTAAATAATACAAATTATATTAATTATTTAGTTGCACTAACTAGCCAAATGTCTATTAACACTTCTGCTGTAATAAACAATTGGGAAACTTATAAAAGTGAATTCTTAAGCTCCACTGATAATACCGCCACATCAGCCGTAAATATGATGGTGAATGACTTTATTTATTATTATGAAAAAGGATTCAGAGCAAATAAATTTGGAATTCCTGGTGGAGTATTCTCTTCTACGCCTATACCTGAGAATCTAGAATCATACTTTTCAGGTTCATCAAAAGCTTTATCTATTGAAGCAATGTCTGCAATTAAAGACTTTTTTGTTGGCAAGCACCCATTTAATGGGAATACATATAGTGGATCAAGCTTAAATTCGATAATATTAGAATTAGATGAGAATTTGGGACAAAATAATCTTGCAACGAGAATTTCTGATAAGATAGATGTTGCTATAGAAAAAATTAATGACCTTGACGAAAACTATTACAGTCAGATACAAAATGATAATAATAAGTTTTTACAAACTTATGATGCTATACAAGAAGTTGTTGTATTATTAAAAGTTGATATGCTGCAGCTTTTAAGCATTAATGTTGACTATGTGGACGCAGACGGTGATTAAAGATAGTTTATCTGGAAAGCTAATAGATTACACCAAAGAATATAACCAAGCATCAACACTTGCATTCTTTAGAATAGGTTTTGGCCTTCTGATGTGTTATAGCATCATAAGATTCTGGAGAAAGGGGTGGATCGAAGAACTGTATATACTTCCTGATTTTCATTTTTCATATTATGGGTTTGAATGGGTAAAACCAATAGGCGAGTATACGTATTTTATATTTATTATATGTTTTATAAGTTCTCTGTTGGTTACCATAGGTTATAAGTATAGGATCGCAATAATTACATTTTTCCTGAGCTTTACCTACATAGAACTCATGGATAAAACCACGTATCTTAATCACTATTATTTTATAAGCATACTTAGCTTTTTATTAATATTTCTGCCTCTAAACGCAACATTTTCTTTTGATAATCTCATTAATAAAAAAAATTATTCTAAAGTTCCAAGGTGGACAATTGACTCAATTAAACTACTCGTTTGTATAATATACATTTATGCAGGACTTGCTAAACTAAATACTGACTGGCTTCTTAATGCTATGCCGCTAAAAATCTGGCTAACATCAAAATATGATTTGCCTATAATTGGAGAGACCTTATTACAAAAAAATTGGGTGCATTATCTCATGAGCTGGGGTGGAATGATATATGATTTAAGCATACCTTTTCTATTAATATATTCAAGAACAAGAATATTTGCATTTATACTAGTAGTATTCTTTCATGTTTTCACTTTAGTTTTATTTCCAATAGGTATGTTTCCTCATATTATGATATTTAGCTCTATGATTTTTTTTAGCTCAAAATTTCACTCCAAAACACTTAATATTATTGGAAAACAATTTAAATCATGGGCCTTTAAATCAGTAAAACAAGTAGAGTTTTTTAAAATTAAAAATAGAAGAATAGTCATCGGAGCACTAAGCATATTTTTTATCATACAAATAATATTCCCTTTTAGATATAATCTATATCCTGGTGAACTCTTTTGGCATGAACAAGGATATCGTTTTTCATGGAGGGTAATGTTAATTGAGAAAGTAGGCTACACAAATTTCAAAATTAAAAATCCAGATGATGGTGCTAGTTTTATTGTTGATAGCTCTGAATACCTCACCCCATTCCAATTAAAACAAATGAGTTTTCAGCCTGACTTTATACT